>ENA-OPBO01000105-OPBO01000105.1-human-gut-metagenome-genome-assembly--contig:-NODE-105-length-71762-cov-9.157809_pt1 | contig 71762 bp, 62 predicted proteins | sample MGYA00241071_ERZ501458 | MGnify/ENA primary metagenome ERZ501458 (study PRJEB25962, sample SAMEA2042509) | human gut metagenome | biome: human gut; feature: human-associated habitat; material: faeces... | reverse complement strand
TCATACCCAGGGCGATGCCCTGGGCTAGGAGCTTTTGGGCCTTCAGCCCGTACTTGAACCACATGCGAAAGTTCTGTGCGTAATATATATAATGTAGATAGTATCGCAGTTAAGAGTATATAGATTTCGTTGATAATTGGGTTTGTGAATAGAAAGGTGTGTAGATTATAAGACTACATAACGGCCTGCATGAAAGTTATAAAAATAAAAAATGCAGGATTTTCACAAACCCTGCATTTCTTTTTCTTTACCTCTTTTTCCTCAAAAAAACAAAGAAAAAGAGGTTTACGATTAATCTATCATTTAACTTTTCTAAGAACTTGTTGCAAAGATACTACATTTTCTTGTAACACCAAACTTTTTCTCAGCTTTTTTTCAGTAAAAAGGGAAAATTAATCAAATACCCCCCCATTTTTATACTTTTTTGCAATATTTGGTCAAAAAACAAAGCAAAACGGCTCAATTTTATGACTATTCTGCTTTTTTCCTTGCTTGAACGTTTTGCTGTGTACGATAACAAAGAAGACTGTGCCCGACAACAACTGAAGATATGTCCTGTAATATGTATTACTTTTTTGTCAATACAGATAAAAGCAGCCATCAGTAATGATGACTGCTTTTATCTGTAATGATGCGGGCTATCCCTGCGTTCTGTTTCGGTATTCAGTAGGCACGATACCCGTTTCTTTCTTGAATACCTTCGAGAAATACTTAGGGTCGGTGAAACCTACTGCAAAGGCGATGCTGCTCAGTGTATCGTCTGTCTTGCGCAACATCTCGCATGCCTTCTTGATACGTATATGGCGAACGAAGTCTACCGGTGTCATTCCGGTCGTTGCTTTCACCTTATTATATAGTACGCTTCGGCTCATACCGATTTCGTTCGAGATATCATCTATCTTGAGTTCCGGGTTGCCTGCATTTTCAACAATAAACCTGAAGGCACGCATCATGGTTCTGTCCTGCATCTGTGCCGCCATAAATGCCAGCTCGCTGTTTGGGTCAACCGCTTCGTTTTCGGCATTTGTTTCTTCCTGGTTAAGAGCAGGCTGAGGAACAACTGTAGGCAGTATTCGCAAGGCTGCTATGGCATCTTTATCGCCAGCTTCCTTCAGCTTTCTGATGATATCCACCTGAATGTTGCGGCGCTGGGTGAGGATAGCCTCTATTCGGCCGAGCAGATAAGGGGTAGAGAATGGCTTGGTGATATAGGCATCAACACCTTCATCAAAGCCTCGCTGCTGATCTTCTACGCTTGCCTTGGCTGAGAGAATCATCACAGGGATGTTGTTGAGGGTGGTATCCTGCTTGATCTCGTGAATCATCGACAAACCATCCATCACAGGCATGGTAACGTCCGTGAGGATAAAGTCTGGTATCTCCTTGCGGGCCATCACCAAACCAGTCTTTCCGTTCTCTGCAAGCAGCACGTTGTAGGTAGGCGAGAGAATGCTGTAGAGGAACTTGCGCAGGTCGGCATTGTCTTCTACTACCAGTACCGTCTGGTCTTTTTGTTCCGCTTCTTCCTGTGCAGTTTCCTGTTCCTTGCCCATTTCTTCCAGGCGTTCAGCCTCTGCATCCTTTTCTTCTTTCTGTTTATTTACTTCTTCCAGATAGTCGGATGCATTGCGGTCGTCAATCTGTCCGTTCTCTTTCTCCCTTTCTGTCAGGTCGTAATCTTCCTCGGTCAGACCGCTGTTCGTATAGAAGTCTGCCTTGTTGCCGTATCTCTGAGCCTTGTCCAGCATTACCAGCATTTCGTTGGCATTGTCTATTACCATTCTCAGCAGTTCCTTGCCCTTTCGGGTGATACCCGGTTCGGTATCCAAAACGGTTTTTACCGGGGCTCCGATGAGCGTTAGAGGGGTTCTCAGACGGTTGGCAGCATCGTTGTAGAACTCGTTCTTCATCACGCTCATCTCGTGGGTTACGTTCTCGCGCTGGCGCTGGTTGTAGGTATAGAAGATTGCGCCTACGATACCGAAGAGCAGGAGCAGCATCAGAAATTTGCCCCAGATGCTTTCCCAGAAGGTAGGGCGCACTTCGATAGGCAGTTCTGCCACATACTTGCTCCATACACCGTGAGAGTTGGTGGCTCTCACCTTGAGTACGTAATCGCCATGACTGATACGGTTAAAGCCGATGCTATTGCTGCTTCCGTTTGATATCCACACGCCTGGAGCTGTATAACCATCTATGCGATAGAGATATTTGGTCTGATACTTGCGCTGATAATCGAGCGATGCGAAGGTGATGGTCAGATTTCGCTTGTTGGCAGGAATCACCACTTTATCCTTGTGCAGGATAGGTTCCGACTCCTTCTCTCCGCTATAGTGGAGGGAACAGAAGATGACTTTAGGCTGGTAGTTGCTCTTCTTCAGCGTAGCCGGATTGAAGGTAATCAGTCCCATCGGGGTACCTACCGAGATGTTGTTGCTTGCCGGATCGTGGTAAGGACGGCTTTGCGAGAACGACATGTTGAAGTCGAAGTCGTTAGGTCCGAACACGTTGCACTGGCCCGTTTTCGGGTTTACGCAGTCGATACTCGATTCTCTGATTACCCAGATTCTTCCCTGGTTGTCTTCTACCATGCCCTGTACGATGCCTTCGTTAATATCGATGGCATGGAAGTATTTCGTCTTCAGGTTGTCTTGCAGGAGCGATTTGCTCACAATCTCTTCCATCACACCGCCCTGTTGCGAGATATACATCTTGCCGCTGGTGTGCTCCATGATATTGTTCATATCGTTTGCAGCCAGACTAGTTGTATCGTTCGGTATGTAGTAGGTCTTGTGGTAATTGATCTTTCTTGCGTTTGTAAAGGCATCACTGAAGGTGATGAGACCATCTGTAGTTCCTACGAGAATGGTTCCCGTAGTGGTGCAGCAGATGCGGCGTATGCGGTCGTAGTGCTGTTTCTCCCAAGGCAGTCCGTTTCGTTTACTGATGAAGCTGATACTGCCGTCTGCCGCCTCATTTACCAGGGCGATACCGCCACCATAGGTACCTATCCAGATGCGTCCGGTGCGGTCGGCTACAATGTCTTGTATCTTGTCGAACGGCAGCGATGACGGGTTGTTGGCATCATAAACAAAGTGTCTTACCTGCATTTTATCTATCAGATAGACACCATTTCCGTTGGTTCCTATCCATGCTCTTCCCTTGATGTCGAAGTGGATAGACATGATGCCCTTCTCGGCGAAGTTTACCTGCTGTGGCACAATCTGTCCGCTTGGCGACAGGTATCCGATGCTTTGGTAGGATGCGTTGAGCACCTGGATTATACCACTGTAATAACCAGCCCAGATATGTCCGTCTGGCGATGCATTCACCGAGAACACTTCGTCTTCGCCTACATCCAGCTTGTTGATAATGTAAGGGTGATTTTTGAAGACTACCTGTGTCAGGTCGTGAGAGCCTGTCAGCCAGAGGATTCCCTGGTCTGAGAGTACATATTTCGTAATCTTCGGTATGCGGTAGTTGCCCGATGAGTTGCTTCTCAGCAGATAAGGCACCAGTTTTCCTGCCTTGCGGTCAAAATAACTGAAGGTTCCTCCTCTTGGCACTACCCAGAGGGTCTTGTTTTCGTCTTGTGTGATGAAATTGCTTTCGCAGGTTGTGCGGTCCATCGGGTCATCCTGGTCGGCAAAGAGCCACTGTGCCTGTCCGGTCTTAGGATTGACGAGGGTTACTCCCATGCCGTCAGTGAATGCCCATACCATGCCGAAATCATCGGTATAAATCTTCTTTACCTCTGCCAGAGGCTGACTCGGGCTCTGTACGTTGATGACATCAAACTTGAAGGTGCGCGGGTTGTAAATGACCACACCCAGATTGGTTGCTATCAGGAGCTGGTAACCTGTATTTTTCAGTTGGTTGATACGGGTTACGCCTTCCGGCATTGGTATCATGGTGAGTCGGTTCTGTAGGTCATATTTTGCCAGTTTACCGTCTTCAGTTGCCAGGAACTCATCTTCTCCCACCCCTCTGAGCCATTTGAAAGGCAGCTTGCTTGGGAATTTCGAGTTGTATATGCATGCGCCTTTGTCGGTAAGCACCCATTCTCTTCCGTGTATATCTCGATGGATGTACCATACATTTCCGCTTCTGAGTCCCTTTTCTCCTACTTTGATGAGTTCTATGTTCCGCTCATCAAAGGTTTTTCCTACTGATCGGATGATGTATTTTCCATCTTCTGAAGTAAACCATGTTGCTCCGTTTTTCATTGGGTATACCTGGCTCACGCGCAGGTCGATGTTGAACTCTTCGTTGAATTTCTGTCCTACAGCAAAGAACCGGCAGAAGTGGGTATCGTATACGTAGAGCTTGTGGTCGTATGTGATACACCACACGTTGTTGCTATAGGATGGTTCTATTTTCAGTATACGGTTGGTTGACAGGACGTCAATATCATCGGGGTTGTCTCTGAAAGTATGAAACTCGTAGCCGTCATAGAACGACAGTCCGTTCCATGTACTGAACCACATAAGGTTGTCTTTACCTTGTTTGAGGTCTGAGATGGTATTGGCAGCGAGTCCGTCTGTGATAGAGAATTTTCTCACATCGCAGTAGGGTACAGCTGCCATCATGATGGTAGAGAGCAGTCCTAATAGGGTGATATATAATTTTCTTTTCATCATTTTTTATTCGTATACGTTTATTAATCGCAACAAAGGTAGTGAAAATAAATGAGATATCGTAGTTTTAGGTGTATTTTTTTATGTTATTGCATTAAAATATTCCACTTTTCATGTTATAGGGGTAATATTTGGTTGATTTGCTGGTGGTTCCTTCTTATGTTATGCCTAACAAAAAACTCCCCCGATAAATGAATATCGGAGGAGCAGTAGGGATATGTTGTTTTGAATTTGATTACTTCTGAATCATCTTCTTTCCGTTCTTGATGACTACACCCTTGTAAGCCTTGGTTACCTTCTGGCCTGCGAGGTTGTAAACAGGAGCGTTCTTTGCAGCTTCATCTGTTGTTATGTTAGTGATGCCGGTAGGTTCAAACTTTTCTACAGCCTTGATAGGGAGAACTTCAGGGATGTTTTTGAATATTACACCGAAAATACCGGTTAAGGTATATTTCTCTCCTTCTGTTAATTTTGAAACACCACCAATACCGCTAAACTTATCGTAAATCATAATCTTGTTTTCACCATCATTAGCATAGTAGTTGAATTTACCTGCAGTATACTCTTCTTTGCTGAATGTGAACTCCTTAATCTTGATAAGGTCGTTGGTGTATTTGCCATCAAGGATGTCCTTTACAGTTGCAATAACAGGTTCAGCAGCTTCGTTGCTCTCTGTGATTTTGAGACTTTCGCCGTTTGTTTCCTTGCTTGCTGACAGATAAGGAATTCCTGCGTCATAAGCCAAATTTACCTTAACAGTACCGCTAATGATGCTGTTTACAGGCATATCGATTCCTAAAGTTCTCATTTCGATAGCAGTGTCACCTTCACGTACGTAAGTATTTACGGTTCCCTTGTAGCTGTTTACGTATAATACCTTTGCGTTTGTGAGTTTGAGGTTGATGTAATCCTTAGCTTCTTTATTGTTAGCCAAGAGTTCTTTTACACTTGCTGCATCGGTGTACTCTATCTTGGTACCAGCGAGCGTAACTTTGATAGACTTGATTTGGGTGTTGCCAGCAATTGTATATACAACTTTGTTTGCATCACCAGTCCAAGAACCTTTATTGATCGTACCTACGTCAACTTTGTTATTATCATTCCATTTTTTATTAATAATGTCGATAGAAGCAATCTTCTTGTCAGCAGGTGCTTGAATCGTAAGCGTTCCACTGTACATTCTGAGACGTGGTGAACTAATCCAGATTCGGTTTTCAGTCGAACCAGAAGTTTTTGCAGAAACTGTTACAGAAATGCCATTTGTTGTACATGTCATGGCTTTGGTGATATCTCCATCTTTAGAATCTGAAGAAGATGTACCTGTCAGTTCTGGGAAGAGTGTTTTGTAATCATTGTCAAAGTCAAAAGTTACTTCCTGTGCAAACGTAACGCTAGCTACGAACGCCAGAACCAATGATAATGAATAGCGTAAAAATTTGTTCATAACTTAATAATTTTAAAGGTTTAACGTATAATTAATAAACTGTTGAAACTCATTTTTTTGAGCGAATTCTTAGAATTTGCTTTGTGCTAAAAGCATGTTCTTTGAATAATTACTTATTTATGATGCAAAGATACGAAAAATATCGATACGATGTGTTAAGAAGTTGTTAAATCTTTGATACAGAGAAAGAAATATCATCAAAACCGAAAGAAACACCATCAAAAAAGGCGGTTGTTTTTGAAAGAATAGGGATTTCCCCCTCAGTTTGTATCCTTTTCCCCTTTGATGCAGACGAAAAATCCACTACCTTTGCATCGAGTTCAAGAAAGAATGCTGTTCTTCGAGAACTCAATAATTAGAAGATATAAGAATATAAATAACTTAACTGATAAATTGATATGAAAAAGTTTACTACTCTTCTCACAATGGCTTTCATAGCTTTGATGAGCATCTCATTCACCTCATGTGATGATGATTCTGATATTGCATACACCCTCGATGGTACATGGAAGGGTAATATGTTGGTAGAATATGGTAATTACAATGCTGTTTACTCTGTAATTCACTTCGACCAGACTGATGGCATCTATTCTGGTACAGGCTATTGGATCGATTATTATCAAGGAGATTATTGGCATGGTAACAATTATATAGCAAACCGTATTCGTTGGACGGTACGCAATAAGAGTATCTATATAGATTTTCTGGATGAGAATAGTGATGGTGCGATTATTTCTGATTATGCTTTGAGCGATCGCAAATTCTCTGGATACGTTGAAGTGCCAGGTAACGGCAACCGTGCTTATTTCGAACTTTATCGCGATTCTTACAGCTATAACTGGCGCGATTATGACTGGGGCTACGATTGGGACTACGATGACGGTTGGGGCTACAGCAAGCAGCATTCGGGCTTGGAGAACACCCAGATTGTTTCTCGCGGAGCTAAGGATTCTGTAGAGTATGTTAAGGCAGCAGATGATAATCAGAAGCCTGTTCGCCGTTTTGTAGTGAAGTAAGGCAATAAGGAATTTAGTTTGAAGAAAGGAAACAAGATATGAAAAAGTTTAATCGGATATGGATGTGGATGGCGATAGCTGCAGCATCTTTCTCATTCACCTCATGTGATGATGATTATTATTGGCATGATGATTATTACTGGTATGATGACTATAATCATGGTGGCTGGGGATGGAACCAGGGCGACTGGAACAACGGTTCTAACGGCTCTCAGGATGATTACCTGCTGTCGGAGGCTCAGACTCTTACAGGCGACTGGAGAGGCTCTGTGATGCTCTCTGAACTTGCTGAGGACGGCCAGTCTCGCAATAACTACAGTTTCAATGCCGAGATGACGTTCTATCAGGCGGGTGATAAGGTTAACTCGCTCAGTGGTAATGGTGTAGAAGTGGATTATGCCGATGATGGAAGCAATGAATCCCAGACTCTGAAGTTTACCTGGTACATCGATAAGAATGGTGATATTTATATCCGTTATAATTCTGGTGCTACCTATGTGATGGATGCAGGTGCTAAGCAATATGGTTTCTATCTGGGTGATGAAAAGGGCCAGGATGTGTTCTATGGTTATATGATAGGAACAGGTAAGGCTAAGGGGGATGTGATGCAAATCGATTTAGTGCGCTACGATCCGAGTGGAGCCCGTAAGAAGACCCGTTCTGCTTCAACCGATTCCGTAGCTCCTGGCTTCGGTAAGGCTACCGGTAGGGCATTCATGCCACATGCTATCAAGAAGTTGCCAAGAAGATGATGATATAAACCAAGAAGAAGGTGTGTCATAAGTCCAGATAATGGCAGCAAGGTCGGGCTGAAAGCCCAAAAGCTCCTAGCCCAGGGCAATCGCCCTGGGTTTTTAAATAGATACAACAAAGTCGCCCTGTAAGGGCAAAAGCCTTCAATTTCAAAGCTTTTGCCCTTACAGGGCGACTTGTTTGCGTCCGTATTTACCCAGGGTGTTACCCTGGGCTAGGAGCTTCTGCCCCTTCAGGGCGTGTGGGGCAAAACATGTTAAAGTTTAGCTACTACTGAAGCCGGTCATGAAGGGTCAAAGTCATTAAGGGTCATTATCATTTTCAACCCCCTAAAGTTCGGTCATTTCCGGTCATGGTCATTTCCGGTCATGGTCATTTCCGGTCATTTTCATTTTCTTATGCCTTGCCCCCTAGAGAAAAATCAAACCGGTGTATCGGTGGCTGAATCCTTGAAGAGGTCATCGGCTGATGGAATCTCATCTTCATCAAACCACTTCTTCAACTTGTCCTGAGCCTTTGCTTTTACATCTTCTGAAACCTCACCCCAAACTTTCTTGAGCACAAACAGCAATACGGCCAGGTCATCACCCAAACCGGCAATAGGGATGGCGTCTGGAATCACATCGAGCGGACTGATGAGATAACCCAAAGCTCCTACAATCAGAGCCTTGTCCTTCAGCGAAACCTTGTCACTCTCTAACGTATAATAGAGAATGAGCGCTGTATAAACCATCTTGGCACCGGCACGTTTGGCAACATGCGAAATCTTCTCGACAAATGCACGCTGAGTGAACTTGTCCTTATAGTCCATAAAGTCTGGTAATGTCATACTACTTATAGTTTATAGTTTATAATTTATAGTTTATGGTTACGACCGCTTCTCGTAGAAGAGGACTGCCTTGATGAAGGTCTCCATCTTAGGCTCCTTATGATGGTTCACGCGATAGGCGATGATCATCTGGAGAAGTGCCTTGACAAAACACGCCAGCAGCAGACCGATGATGACGGCTATGACCGTGGCGAGCATCTTGCCGTTGTCGTAGACGGGTGACTTGTCCGGGAAACAGGACAGCACCAGTACGGGGAGGACGGTGATGAAACCGCCGATGGTGAGCTGGCTGCGCTTGGAACCGCCCATGTCGAGTATCGACTGCTTATCGAAAAGATAATCATCCAGCTCCATAGGGGTAATGCCGTAGTTCTCAAACTTTGGGAAATCGGGTTCATTGCCATATTTCGCTATCTTGCCCGTTACCTTATGTTCGAAATCATCTAATATCTGCTTTTCCGGTTCTCTGAGTTTCATAATCTTGCTAGTTTTTAAAATCGTTTAAAAATGAATGCATCTTATACCTTATTATATATAAAGGCTGCGATGCTGAAAAAAAAGAAAAGCAGTGCCCCTGTAAGCCGAGTTCTGTGTTCCTATATCAGATATGCTGTTATGCTGTGTTCATACCAGATATAAGAACGTCTGTCATTTATCTAGTCCCAAAGTCACCCTTGGGCTCAAGCACTCTACCCTCCGCAGCAGCCCGAAGGCAATCGGACGAGCCGCCCTCAATCTGCGGTATACATGAGCTTACAGCTCCCAGATGGCACAGCCTGACGATCACCCGCCAGCTGGTGGTCTCTTACACCACCTTCTCACCCTTACTCTCACCACCCCAGACTGGACAAACGGGATAAGTGAAAGCGGTTATTTTCTTCTACCGACACCTACTGTCACCAATAGCTTCTAGTTTCGGAAGTGGGATGCTCTATGCTGCCCGGACTTTCCTCTCGCACCTGAAAGATGCCAGCGACAGACCGGAGCACTGCTTTCGACATGCAAAAGTACAAAAAACTTTTGATACTATCGCACGATTCCTCACTTTTTTATGCATCATTAGTTATTCGCAAGGCTATTTTCACTCTTTTCCCCCGGTTAAACCGAGTTTCTGAGCCGCTGTCTTTTAACAGATATTCAACAATTAGCAAAAGATAGTTTCGTATATAAAACTAAGATTTTCATGCTTACATTCAAATATTTGTGAATTTAGGGCATTTCTTGTTTAATAGCCGTTAAAGTGTTAATTTGAAATGTTAAAACGGAATAAATTTATGCAGAGAATGAAGCGTATCTCAAAAAATGACCCTATATTTGCAACCGGAAAACAGAGCGATGCATGACAAGCTGACTTTTGGCATGATATTAGCTGCTGCAGTTCCAAGGAAAAGAAAAGTAAACAATAAAAAAATAAGAGACATGAAAAAATTAAGTAATTATGTTGTGGCTGTGCTCTGCGTTGGTTCGCTCGCATTTTCAGCCGGTGCTTTCATGAAAGTAAATGCTTCACCTGCAGTTACCGCTGCGCCAGCAGGTCAGCCTGTAGACTTAACCTATGCTGCCGAGAAGGCGCTGCCTGCTGTAGTACATATTAAATACGTACAGAACTCGAAGGTGAAGACGGTAGATGTGCAGGACGACCCATTCGGAGGATTCTTCGACCCGTTCGGCTTCTTCGGCAACCCGGAACAGGGCAACGGAGGAACACGCAAGCAGAAAGTGCAGACTCCGAAGAGAGAGGCTACCGGTTCGGGCGTCATCATCAGTCAGGACGGTTACATCGTTACCAACAACCACGTGGTAGAAGGTGCTGACGAGCTGACCGTAACACTGAACGACAACCGTGAATTCTCGGCTCGCATCATCGGAACCGACAAGACTACCGACCTCGCCCTCATCAAGGTAGACGGCAAGAACCTGCCTACCCTGCCTATCGCCGACAGCGACAAGGTGAAGGTGGGTGAATGGGTTATCGCCGTGGGCAACCCATTCGGACTGAACAATACGGTTACAGCCGGCATTATCTCTGCCAAGGCACGTTCGCTCGGTGCCAACGGTGTAGAGAGCTTCATACAGACCGATGCTGCCATCAACGCAGGTAACTCGGGCGGTGCACTCGTCAACACCCAGGGCGAACTGGTAGGCATCAACGCCATGCTCTATTCACAGACCGGTTCTTACTCCGGCTACGGTTTCGCCATCCCTACCTCTATCATGAACAAGGTGGTAGACGACCTGAAGAAATACGGCAGCGTACAGCGCGTGATGCTGAGCATACAGGGAAGCGATGTGCTGAACTATATCAACGCCCAGAAGGAGAACGGCAAGGAAGTGAACCTGGGAACCAACGAGGGTGTTTACATTGCCAAGGTTGATGAAGACGGCAACGGTGCTGAGGCAGGACTGAAGGAAGGTGACGTGATTACCAAGGTTGACGGCAAGAAGGTGACTAAGATGGCTGAGCTGCAGGAAATCCTGAACGGCAAGCGCCCTGGCGACAAGATGAGCATCACCTACCTGCGCAACAAGAAGGCAAACACCAAGACCATCACGCTGAAGAATGCCCAGGGTAATACTTCGGTTATCAAGAGTGCCGACCTCGACGTGCTCGGTGGCAGCTTCCGCCCTATTACTGAGAGCCAGAAGAATCAGCTCAACATCAAGTATGGTGTAGAGGTGATGAAGGTGAACAGCGGCGCCCTGAAGGATGGTGGCATTTCACGCGGTTTCATCATCCAGCGCATCAACGACAACAACATCAATACGATTGATGACCTGCAGAAGGCTGTAAAGAGTGCTTCTACCAGCAAGGACCCAGTGCTCTACATCCAGGGTATATGGCCAACAGGCAAGAAGGCTTACTTCGCTGTTCCGCTGCAGAAAGACTAAGGGTAAGCGTTTGAAGAGAAACGTCTCATGATTGAGTAGTGAAAAGGCATTTTTACTGCCAAAAAACTCAAGAAACAGACAAAAAACAATAAAATAGTAGGTATTTCTGAAAAATATCTACTATTTTTTTTGGTATTTAAACAAAAAAGTGTATTTTTGCAACTACTTAAAATTTGATGCCAGCATGAGACAATTAAAAATTACTCAGTCAATTACGAATCGCGCAAGCGCATCGTTGGAAAAATATCTTCAAGATATTGCTCATGAGGAGCTGCTCTCTACAGATGAAGAGGTGGAGCTCGCTCAGCGTATAAGAAAAGGTGACCGTAGGGCATTGGAGAGATTAACAAAAGCCAATCTCCGTTTCGTGGTGTCTGTTGCCAAACAGTACCAGAACCAAGGGCTCAGTTTGTCTGATCTTATCAACGAAGGAAATGTGGGGCTTATCAAAGCCGCACAGAAGTTTGATGAAACCCGAGGCTTTAAGTTTATCTCTTACGCCGTATGGTGGATTCGCCAGAGCATTCTGCAGGCCATAGCCGAGCAGAGCAGACTTGTGCGCCTTCCGCTCAACCAGGTGGGAAGCGTTAACAAGATAAACAGAGAGATGAGTAAGTTCGAACAGGAATTTGAACGCAAACCGAGTGTAGACGAAATAGCTGACCGCATAGACTTGCCGGAAGACAAGATAGAGGACGCCATGAAGGCTACATCGACAAGTCGCCACCTGAGCGTGGATGCGCCTTTTTCTGATGATGAAGATGGCAGCATGCTCGACCTGATGGCCAATTCGGATGATCCGACCGACAATGAACTGCTGGCAGAGTCGCTGAGAGCAGAAATAGAAAGACTGCTCGGCACGCTGCCGGACAAAGACCAGAAAATCATTGCTGCCTTCTATGGCATAGGAACACCTGAACTGACGCTCGAAGAAATCGGAACCAAGTATCATCTCACCAGGGAAAGAGTACGCCAGATTAAGGAAAAAACGATCAGGCGACTCCGGAACAAAACGACAGATAAACTGCTGAAGTCCTATCTGGGATAAGGAAAGATCCTGCATGACTGATGGGGCAGACAGCACAAAACAAAATAAGACAGAAAAAGAAATGAAAATTACAAAAATTGCATTAGCATCTATTGCATTAGCATGTTTCAGCTCGCTCTCTGCATCAGCCAAGAACGAAGTTAAGACTGCATACATCTTTGGATTTGCCTCGTCGTTTAATGACTCTACAGTCTATTTCACAGACGTTCAGAAGGTTGATTCTGCCTATTTCACCCGCAAGAACAAGTTTCTGGTAAGCCGCGAGAACTATTCATACCAGTTGCGCGACTATCTGGAGCAGCAAGGTGCCGGCAACCGCACATGTATCGTGATGTTTGACTTCAACCAGAAGAAGGCTGAAAAGAAATGGAACAAGCTCTATGCAAGATACATTCAGAAGCCAAAGGCTAAGAAGGCAAAGAACGGACAGCAGATGAACGATGCGCCTAGCCCTTATCAGGTGAAGACCATCAACTCTACAGATTTTCATTTTTCATCTGTTCAGCCAAACGATGAAGAGGTTGAAGAGGTAAAAGTGAAGAAGGCTAAGAAAGCCAAGAAAGAAAAGCGCAGAAAAGGCGCTAAAACTGAATAAGAAATCAAACGTACCTTACTTCGCAAAAAGTAAACAAGGTTAACATTAAATTAAGAAGCCATTCCCTTTCAGCCGGGAATGGCTTCACTTTTTATATCATATCATTTTCTACTTCAAATTCTGCTTGAACCAGTTTGCTATCTGGCGAAGCAGATGGTTGCGGGTATTGCCGCCCGAAATGCCGTGATTACGGTTCGTGTACCACAGGGTCTTGAAGTCCTTGTCTGCCTGAACCAAAGCCTCAGCATATTCGAAGGTATTCTGCGGATGCACATTGTCATCTGCCAATCCGTGACAGATAAGCAACGCACCATGCTGCTGCTTTACACGCTCGATAGGGTTCACCTTGTAACCCTCTTCGTTCTCCTTAGGCGTGCGCATGTAGCGCTCAGTATAAACCGAATCATAGAAGCGGTAGCAGGTAGGAGGAGCCACAGCCACACCTGCCTTGAACACAGGACGGCCCTCGCTCATACTCATCAGCGTATTGAAACCACCATAGCTCCAACCCCAAATGCCGATATTATCCTTGTCTACATAAGGCAGAGAACCCATGTAGAGAGCAGTCTCAACCTGATCTTTCGACTCTAAATCGCCCAGACGGAGATAGGTAGACTTCTCAAACTCAGCTCCTCTACCGCCTGTTCCACGACCATCTACGCAGGCAATGATGAATCCTTCCTGTGCAAGATAATAATCGAAAGCACCGCCATTGCCCATACTGCCCGTGCTCCATGAATCGAGCACCTGCTGGTTGCCCGGACCGGAATACTGGAAGAGGATGACAGGATACTTCTTGCTGGCGTCGAAATCAACAGGCTTCACCATCCAGCCGTCCAGTTTCACACCTTCGGAAGTGGTGAAAGAGAAAGTCTCGCGCTTGCCCCAATTATACTTCCGGGTCTTTTCGAGCAGCTGCTTGTTGTCTTCCAATGTCTTGATAACCTTGCCCTTGTTGCTGCGTACGGTGAAGACATAAGGATGGCTGTAGCTGCTCCAGGTATTGACGAAATAGCGGTAATCGCCCGAGAAGTAAGCCGAGTTGGAACCAGCCGCATCGGTAAGGCGCTCCACCTTTCCGTTCTTATGAGCCACGTAAACCTGGCGGTCGTGCGCATTGAGCTTGGCAGCCTGGAAATAAACATCGCCCGTCTTCTCATCCATTCCGTAGATAGAGGTAACATCATAGTTGCCCTTCTCTACCTGGCGCAGGAGCTTGCCGTTCATATCATAGAGATAGAGATGCATGAAGCCGTCGCGGTCGCTAGGCAGCAGAATGTTCTTCTTGCCCACGATGCTGTTTTCAATCACCTCTTCCTTTACAAACTTAGGCACACTCTCCTTGATGAGCATCCTGCTCTTGCCGGTGAAAGGATTGACTGCATAGAGGCGCATGTCGTCCTGATGGCGGTTCATCGTATAGACAATCAGACTGTTGGCGTCTGGCGATGTCTTGACGCGTGGATAATAGCCGTCGGAATCTACAGGCACATCGAGCGCCACGGTCTTGCCGTTCTTCATATCATAGCTCCAGAGGCTCACCTTAGAGTTGTCCTGTCCTGCCTTAGGATATTTATAGGAATACTCTCCCGGATAGTCGTGATACTCGCTATGGGTAGGATGAGAACCTTCGAACAGCTGCAGAGAATAAGTCTTTACGTGCGATTCGTCGAAGCGTATCCATCCGATGGCAGTTCCATCCGCATTCCATGCAAAGGCGCGGTTGAAGCTGAACTCCTCTTCGTAAACCCAATCAGGAATACCATTGATTACCTCATTGAACTTACCGTCGCGGGTAATCTGGGTTTCCTTATCTCCATCGGTAACAAAGAGATTGTTATCCTTTACGAAGGCGATATGGCGTGAATCAGGCGACCAGGTTGCCACCTGCTGGTTAACGCCCTGGGAAAGTTTCTTCAAACTCTTCTTAGCAATATCATATATGAAATACTCTGCCTTGAACGAGCGACGGTAGATAGCCTCGCGATGGGTCATGATAAGCAATTTCTTGCCATCAGGACTGATTACATAACCCTCAATCTGTTCGAAGGGAGCCTTGGCTGCGTTCACATCGAAGAGGATGCTCATCTGCTTGCCCGTCTTGAACGAATAACTGATAACCTGCTTGCCATCATTGCTGACAGAAGCGTACAAATCGGTGCCATCAATAGGGTTAATACCGGTAACATAAGAGGCAGCAAACTCGCCGGAGGTAATGGCCTTCAGGTCGAGTTTATCTGCAGCTTGCATTGCTGAAACCATCATGACAGTTGCAATAAAAACTGGAAATCTTTTCATGTGTTAATCTTTATGTAATGCCTCAATAGGCGAATAATCTTCGTCCTTGAGCAGTTGTTCTACTGTTACTTTAGGGTTGCGCTTTACATAAGCGCAGATTGTCTTCACATACTTGGTCTTGAAAATCTCCTTGCCCATCGCCTTGTTGACAGCCCACATAATCTTGCCCATGTGCAGATCGCGGTCGAGCTGCGGACGGGTGTCGAACTGATCCATCGGATAGATGCTCAGCAGATAGAAGGTAAGGCAATCAGGCACAATATACTGGCGCGACATGGTGCTGCGCTGCTGCGGTGTATAGAATTTCTTGTAGAGCGGATAGTTTTCGCCCATGTATTTATCGAGCGAAATTCCTACTGAGTGCTGTCCTACTACGATGCTCTGGTCGAGAGCGCCAATCTGGGCATAGAAACAAGGCTGCTGGAGCTCCGGAATCCAACTGTTCAGACGTGAGAAGGCAGTTTTCAGCTGCTCGTTGATGTCTTCCATATTGGCAAATTCTGCCTCAGCATCGGCAATAAGTGACTGCAGGGTAGAATCCTGATAGAACATGAGGAAACGGTTGCTGATATTGGCGTCAGTAATGGTGCCAAGCTGGAGCATTTTCTCTATCAGCGTACGGGTTTCTATCGGGTAATCGGTGTTCATCTGCTGCAGGGCTGAGAAATCACCGGTAGTAAGATATCTGCTTTCCAATCGGTCGTAACGCTGTACTGACAGGGGCACAGCCTCTCCTTCCTCGTTCGGCTTGAACTTAAACTCGCAGGCCGAACTGAGAAGCACGATTGCTAATATGACTATATAATTAAAAAACCTTTTCACGATAATTTACAAATCTTCGAGTTACGTCTGCAAAAATACTAAAAATTATTTAAATTACCAAGCTTTTTTGCTAAAAAATCATACGCATTCGCAAAAAAAATGGGTTTTTCTCTTAAATTTGTTCTAACTGCCCGGTTGAAATTACCCAATACGCCCTGAAAGGGCAGAAGCTCTTAGCCCAGGGCATCGCCCTGGGTAATTATGAACGCAAACCCGTCGCCCTGTAAGGGCAAAAGCTTTCAAATACCTGGCAATATACAAAGCTTTTGCCCTTACAGGGCGTCTTATTGATTGCTATTATACCCAGGGCGATGCCCTGGGCTAAGAGCTTTTGGGCTTTCAGCCCGTTTCAACCGTACAGGTCGAAAGAAACTGCTTATCGAATGATGACAGAAACTGAAACCTGAACCGGCTCTTCTATCTGCTTCTTCCAGGCTTTCAACCACTCATACCACTCCTTCTCGCCCTTGAAACCATAGGTTTCGTTGGCACTGGTATAAGCAAGCTTATAACTGAGCTGGCTGCCTGCAGGTTTCACCACCTGAGTATAGCAATCCTTATTGGCTGGCTGCTGACTTACCAGGGCTGACTGTGGCACATAAATGCCCAAGCCTACGGTCTCCAACTTATGCTTCCCATCGTCCTTGCCTGTTGGCCAGTCGCTGCCGTAACAGCCTCGCAATCCCTTGCCATCAGCAAATTCGCTGGAACCCTTTACGTTGATGAGTCCTGTAGCAAACTGATAATCAGAAACATCCTTGTTGAAGAATACATCTACATCGAAATCGCGATGACCGGCATAGATGGTGTAACGGATGGTGGCATTGACAGGCTGCAAGCCCGGAGCCGGAACCCAACCCTTATCCACGACTTCGACGATGGCACGGAGCGGACCTTCTGAAATGACGCGCTGCTCCTGATATTTCACGTTGTTGAACAGCACCTGGTCTTTACCGTCCCAGCCACGGAGCGCACCCAGCCCGTAGGTATTGCCTACCCAGAGACAATCATCGCCCGAACCAGCCTGAATCTGCTCTTCTGAAGGATAGAACTGCGTATCCTGAACCACCAGTCCCTTGTTGATTTTTCCATAAAGGTCGATGGTCTGACGATGGTCGAAATAAACACGCATGGCAATCAGTTCGCTTTCGAAGCAGATGCCATGAGAATGGACGTAGTGATAAGGGTCCTTGGTTTTCTTATCAAACGAGATGCTGCGCAGATAAATATCCTGCCTGTTCTTAGCCAGCTTCCTGTTTCTGCTTGGCAGACAGAGTTCGGCAAAGGTACGAGCCGGATACTGTGCCTGCTCGCCCTCACGATAGAGATGCACCTGATAGGTCTTGGTTTCTTTCTTGCCCAAATCGGCAAGGAAACAGAGTTCATCGTTGGTACAATCGCGGTTGGTGTCATCGAGTTGGGAAGGAATCTCCTTACCGTCAACGGTTACTACAGCGCGCTGAATGTCGCCGATAGCGCCCAACTTGCTGAGATCTACCACCACCGGAGCATCGGTTCTTGCCACCTTGGAAGGATTGGAAACCGACACTTGGAAATTAGCCTGCGCCTGGGCTGACAGAACCATCAGCGAAACCAGCGCCATCATCATTTGTTTTTTCTTCATAGATTTTTTTAAGTTTGTTTATTAATAGCCTACAACTGCGAGAAGAGTTTCTTGCCCTTGGCGTAATATTGCCAGATGATAGAGAGATTATAAACCTGCGGAATCTCCTCCTTCACCCTACTCGCCTGTATCTTTCTGCGATCTTCGTCAAACTCATGTTTCCATGCCTTGAAAGCCCTGCGCGCCTTGAAGATAGCCTTGAAGTCACCCCAGTTGCGATTCAGAACCAATGTCTCGAAAGCAGCAAGATAATCCAGGAATCTGCGCATACGCATTACATAAGACAACTCCGTATCACTCAGATTCTTATAAAGCATGGTTAAATTATTTCTGAAATTCAGATAAGTCTTCATCGGATTGCTTTTCGGCAGGGTTCCACCACCCACATGATAAACCTCACTCTCAGGAATGCAGTAGATTTTTCTGCCCATCAGACGCAAGCGCCAGCAAAGATCTATCTCTTCATTATGGGCAAAGAAACGGCCGTCTAAACCGCCGGCAGTCCAATAATCCTTTGAGCGAATCATCATACAGGCACCCGTAGCCCACAAGATTTCCTGCTGGTAATCATACTGCCCGTTATCGCGCTCTACCGTATCAAAGATGCGACCGCGACAGAACGGATAGCCGTATTTGTCGAGGAATCCGCCGCAAGCGCCAGCATACTCAAAGCTGTCCTTATCGTATTCGGCAAGCAGCTTAGGCTGGCAGGCAGCCACCTGCTGATGCGAATCCATAAACTCGATGAGCGGTGTAAGCCAATGATGCGAAACCTCCACATCGCTATTCAGGAGCACATAATATTCTGCATCAATCTGCTTCAAAGCACGGTTATAGCCTTCAGCAAAGCCGAAATTCTGCTCCAGCACGATGGTCTTCACCTGAGGAAATTGAGTCTCCAGAAGGTGCATCGAACCATCAGAAGAAGAATTGTCTGCCACCCAGATTTCAGCATCCTGACGGGAATATTCGATGACATTCGGAAGATACTTTGCCAGCATCTTCTGACCATTCCAGTTTAATATAACGATTGCTACTTTTGCCATATTTATTGTAAACTCTTTAATCTGTTATTCAGGAGATTGGTAAACTCATAGTTCTTGAGTCCCCATTTGGGAGCAATCAGCAGTTCTTTGGGCGACTGACTGACGAAGCGCTCCAGCACCAAATCCTTTCTGAGCAGACGGATGTATTTCACGATAACATCAATATATTCCTCTACCGTGTAAACATGGAAGGGGTGCTCAGCATATTCCTGTGCCAGCCGGGTGCCCCTGATAATCTGCATCTGATGAATCTTGAGAATATCAAGCGGCAAGGAAGAGATGAGAGGAGCCTGACGCAGACTTTCTTCCGCATCTTCTCCCGGCAAACCGATGATGATGTGGCCGCCCGTAAGGATTCCCCTGGCATGAGTACGCTCTACGGCACTACGGCAACAGGCAAAATCATGTCCGCGGTTGATGCGTTTCAAGGTTTCATCATTGGCACTCTCAATGCCATATTCCACCAGCACGAAGGTGCGGCGGTTCAGTTCTTCCAGATAATCGAGCAATTCATCGCTCACACAATCCGGACGGGTTCCGATAACGATTCCCACCACATCTTCCACCTCAAGAGCCTCTTCATACATCTGCCTCAGTTGCTCTACCCTGGCGTATGTATTGGTATAAGCCTGGAAATAAGCCAGATATTTCATATCAGGATACTTCCTGCTGAAGAAAGCCTTTCCCTCCTCCAGCTGTTCAGTAATCGACTTTTTCCGGTCGCAATAGCTCGGATTGAAGGTGCGGTTGTCGCAATACGTACATCCGCCACTCGAAATCCTCCCATCTCTGTTAGGACAGGAGAATCCCGCGTCTATCGAAATCTTCTGAACACGGAAATCAGGAAACTGCTTCCGAATCCATGTTCCAAAATCGTTGTAATACATTGGACTTTGAACTTTATGATTAGCCCTATTAACTATAAACTATTAACTATCAACTAAAGAAGCTCTGCCTTCAGCGCCGTCTTATCGTGATTGAAATCACCCAGGCGAACCTTGATAAGCTGGTTGTCGTATTCTTCCTTGGCGAGAGCCGGTGAAAGTTCTACACGGATATAGTTCTTGGTGAATCCATGCATTGCCTTGCCTCTTGGCGCCTTTTCGAAGAGAACCTCAGCCTCTGTACCGATGTATTGAGCATAGAATTCCTGCGTCTTCTGATCGCTCAACTCCAACAGTCGCTTGGAGCGCTTCTTCTTCTCCTTCTCGTCAACCACATACGGAATCTTCAAGGCAGCCGTGCCCGGACGCTCAGAATAAGGGAAGACGTGAAGCTGGGTAACAGGCAGACTCTTCAGGAACTCATAGCATTCTTCAAAACACTCCGGAGTTTCGCCGCGACAGCCCACCATCACATCGACACCGATAAACGCATCAGGCATCTTCTCCTTGATAAGATTCACCTTGTGGGCAAAGAGCGCCTTGTCGTAACGGCGATGCATCAGCTTGAGCACCTCATCGCTTCCGCTCTGCAGAGGAATGTGGAAATGAGGCATAAAAGCACGGCTCTGGGCACAATACTCTATGAGATCATCATCACAGAGATCAGGCTCCAGACTCGAGATGCGGTAACGCTTGATTCCTTCTACCTGATCCATCGCCTTGACAAGGTCGATGAATCGCTCGTGGGTAGTCTGACCGAAATCACCGATATTCACACCTGTAATGACGATTTCCTTACCGCCTTCAGCAGCCGCCTGCTCACATTGAGCCACAAGCGACTGGATGCTCGGGTTGCGCGAATTGCCTCGGGCAAAAGGAATGGTGCAATAGGTGCAATAATAATTGCAGCCGTCCTGCACCTTCAGGAAATAACGGGTACGGTTGCCACGCGAGCAAGAAGGCTGGAAGGTCTTGATTTCCTTCGTCTTCACGCTATAATGCTGATGAAGAGCCGCAGCATCGCCGTTCTGAGGAGCCAGAGCAGTCAATCCGTTTTCCTGAGCAAATTTCTGCGCCCATGCATCGCTGAGATATTGAATCAAGTTCGCCTTCTCGTTAGCACCCAACACGAGGTCTACACCCTCTATCTTGCTGACATTCTCAGATTCGAGCTGCGCATAACAGCCCGTCACGATAACGAATGCGCCCGGATTGTTTCTCACCATCCGGTGGATAGCCTGACGGCATTTATGATCGGCAACTTCTGTTACCGAGCAGGTGTTAATCAGACAAATATCAGCTTTCTCCCCCTTTTTAGCAGTAATGACGCCCATATCTTCGAGCATTTTGCCAAAAGTGGAAGTTTCAGAGAAGTTGAGTTTGCAGCCTAGCGTATAGTAAGCTGCCTTTTTACCTTGGAAGGCACTTGAATCTATCATATATTTATCTTTTTCTTTGGTTTCTTTTAAGCTTTTGCCCTTACAGGGCGCATTGATGATTGCTTTCATCCCCAGGGTGTTGCCCTGGGCTAGGAGCTTCTGCCCCTTCAGGGCGTTCTCCCCCAAAAAGACCTTAGGGTCTATAAAACGAAAAAAGCCGCTAGACCGAAGTCCAGCGGTTGTTTCTCTCATTTTTTCGTTCGCAAGTAATTTCAAATTACTTAGCAGAATCAGCAGCAGCTGTATCAGCAGCAGCAGTGTCAGCAGCAGTTGTATCTACCTGAGCTGTGTCAGAATCAGCAGAAGCTGTGTTCTGAGCTGTTTTGTTACCACATGATGCGAAAGAGATAGCTGCGATAGCTACGAACATAAAAACTAATTTCTTCATTTTCTTTGCTTTTTTAAAATCTGTAAAACAATCATTTGTTCTTTTGAACGATGCAAAGGTAAGCATTTTTTTGATACGTTGTTCTTTTTTTTGCGATTTTTTTTTAGGTGATTTTGTAACAAAATTACAAATCGCTATAAATCAACTACTTACGAAGTGCTAACAAAGGTTAAAGTTTTTGGTGTGCTCGGAAACAGCCTAATTTTAACACTTTTCGGTGTTTTTTAGCGTAACAAGGGTGCGCGCCAACACCTCTTCAGAGCAGCACTATATACATATAATAAGGTACGCGCGCGAGGGAAAGAACAGAAGATTTTCCCAAGAAATCGTCCCCAAAAACTTTGATTGCCGAGAATTTTTTCGTAACTTTGCACTCAAAACAAAGAAACAAACAGACAGAAAATGATACAGCTAAAAGAAAATCAGGGCATTCCCCGCAGCATTCTCCTGATGATGGCTATCGTCGCAGGACTCACAGTAGCCAACTGCTACTACAATCAGCCTCTTCTCGAACTCATCCGCCACGACCTGGATATTACCGAGCAGAAGGCTAACCTCATCACCGTCATTACCCAGATAGGTTATGCGCTGGGCTTATTCTTCCTCATCCCCTTGGGCGACATGCTTTCGCGCAAGAAACTCATCCTTGTCAATATGACCATTGCTGCATTGATGGCTATCGTGATGGCTGCAGCGCAAAACGTATGGATGCTCTGGGGAGCTTCACTGCTGATTGGCGCCTGTTCGGTGATTCCGCAGTTCTTCATTCCGATAGCCGGACAGTTTTCGGAACCCAAAAACAAGAGCAGGAATATGGGCATTGTACTCTCCGGACTGCTGACGGGCATTCTTGCCTCACGAGTAATCAGCGGTTACATCGGCGAATGGCTGGGATGGCGGGAGATGTTTATCATAGCTGCTTTCGTGATGGTGGTCTGCATGGGAATCATGCTGCTGATGATGCCTGAAATGAAGCGCAACTATGTTGGAACCTACAGAGGGCTGATGACCACGATAGCAGAAATTTTCTTTTTCCATTCTTCTATCCGCATCTATTCCACCCGTGCAGCCTTCGGGTTCGGCAGTATGATGGCAATATGGTCTTGTCTGGCGTTCCATCTGGCGCAGCCACCTTTCAGCGCAGGAAGTGATATGGTAGGAATGCTCGGACTTTGCGGAATCATGGGAGCCGTTGCTGCCAGTGGTGTGGGAAAACTGATTCCTAGGTTCGGCATTCGAAAATTCAATCTGTTCGGAGCAGGAATGCAGATCATCGCCTGGGCAATAGCCTTGCTTTTCGGCGACACTTACGCCGGACTCATCGCAGCCATCATCCTGGTTGACATCGGTCTGCAATGTCAGCAGCTCAGCAATCAGAGTGGTTGTCTGCAGGAGATTCCGCAGGCTTCCAACCGCGCCAACACCATCTTCATGACCAGCTATTTCATCGGTGGTTCGCTAGGCACTTTCTGTGCCGGATACGTCTGGACGCAAGCCGACTGGCTAGGTGTCTGCATCGTAGGAATCGCCTTCGCCATGATTTCTCTGCTTATCACGCTAAACTGCAAGAAATAAACATATAAAAGAAAAGAGATTATATTCGCCTTGTTTTTAGGGAATATAATCTCTTTTTTATTTGATAGAGACTGAAGTTGGCATTTTTGCCGAAGCTTCAACTACATCTTTTCATCTCCGTACATTTCTGTCCACCAGGAAGCATCATCCTGCAACCACTTGGCAAACCATGCGAAGATGGTATTCTGCCATTTCAGTCGCTTCTCATAATCGATGATGTGATGATCCTGACCTTCTACCAATACCATTGCTGTAGGACGTCCGAGGAGTTTCAGGGCAGTATAGAGCTGGATGCTCTCGCCCACAGGCACATTATTGTCGGCAGTACCATGAACAAACAGCAGCGGAGTATGAATCTTGTCGGCATTATAGAGCGGACTCTGATCTACAAAGAGATGCTTGTTGGTCCAAGGATATTCGTTCGCCATAGAAACTTCGCTGTAGCTGTAGCCCCAATAGCCCTCACCCCAATAGCTGGTGTGGTCACTGATGCCTGCATGTGAGATGGCAGCAGCAAAGAGGTCGGTCTTGGTCTGAAGATACTGGGTCATGAATCCGCCGTAGCTTGCGCCGATGCAGCCTATCTTCTTGCGGTTTACGAAAGCATGCTCATCGCAGAAAGCCTGGGTGCTGGAGATGATGTCTTCTGCCACTCCCTCGCCTGCCGTATCTACATGGCGGGCTGAGAATTTCTGACCGAATCCGGTGGCTCCACTAGGATTCACAACCAGCACTACATAGCCCATCGCTGCATAAACATGATGAGGATAACGGCTCTGGAACATGCGGCTCGTAGGACTGCATCCGCCATAATAGTTCACTATCATCGGATACTTCTTGGCAGCATCAAAATGAGGTGGCAGATAGTAACGGCAGCAAAGGGTGTCGCCACGAGAGTTCACGAAATTCCAAGCCTTGCATTCGCCCAATTCAACATCCTTCAGTTCGCGCGCACTCAAATCGTCAACCAATTGCGATTTCAGCGCCTTCGTATTCATCTTATAGAGTCGGTCAGCATTGGATGCACTCTGACCGGAGAAAGCCATTTCTGCTGCAGAAGAGGCAAGCGAGAAACTCTTGATGTACTCTTCTGGAGTCTTGAGAAGCGTAAACTTGCCCGATTTCGGATTGAGCTGGAAGAGATGCACGCAGTCTTTATCTTCGGCTGTAAAATAGATGTTTCCATCGACCTTGCTCCATTCCACACTCTGCACGTTCGGATTGAAATCCCTGGTAAGCGGACGAACCTTCTTATCCGACAAGGTCATCAGATAGAGCTGGGTGTCAATCATACTAGGTGTCTGTCCTTCTTCCACATTCTTTCCAATGCCGTTGAAAGCTTCCGGCGAAGCGCTCACGAGAATGCTCTTGCCATCTGGCGAGAACTGGGCGCTGTTCAGAAATTCGCCCTTCTCTATCAGGGTTTCTACCTTTGGCGTTGCGGCTGAAGAAGTATTCATACTGCCCAAATCCAGGCGGTAGAATGATGTCAGGGTTGTAGGACGCTTGGTGAGTCGCTCCTCTCCCTTTCCTATCAGCAGATAACGCGAATCGGCAGAAATATCCATCAGATAGATGTTGTGGTAACCGAAGGTGAGCGGTTGGAGAATGCCCGATGCAAGATCATATTTGGCGAGATTGCTGCGTTCGCGCCAACCAGGCTGTCTGTCTTCCGGTTCTTTTACATCATAAACTTGCGGATCCTTTTTTCTGCCTTCAGTAGTGAGCGTATAGATGAGCGTTTTTTCATCGGGTGTAAACTGGAACCAGCCTTCAGGAAGATGGCTTGCCAGCACTTCGCGCTCCATCGTCAGCGGATTGATGGTGATGAGCTGCAATGTGCCATCCTGCTTTTCTTCTCCGGCAATACTGCTGTCGCTCGCCTTCTGGGTGAAATACAGTTTATTACTTGCAGGCATCCATTTTACGTTTTCCTCAAATGTAGCCATCACTCTGTTAGTCTGAGAGTTGCGCAATTCGCTAATGCTATGGTTATTACCTTTTCTATCTACCCATGTTTTCCGAACAACGATAAACTTTCCGTTTGGTGAGATAGAAACACTCGGATAGTTGGGCGCACAAATCACATCATAGATGTTATAGGCGCGCTTGGCTGCCGCATCGCCTACAGAAAGCGGAGCGCCGTTGGCTGCGGTTACGGTCAACTTGATAGATTTCTTATCAGAAGATGCATTCTTCCGGGTAAGATATTTGATGACAACCGTATGCTGCGAAGGAGTCAGGATGGTTTCAGCCTTATCGCTGTTCACCTCTACCTGTTCGCCGTCTACGAACAGGCGGTATTGCTCCAATCCTTCTACCGCGATGGTTGCTTTGGTGCGCTGGGTGTTAGAAACGCAGAAAGAAGCCAGATGGAGCGCATCCTGCTTGTCGGCAAGGAGTTGGGCTGCAGTCACCTCCTTACCCTTATTTAATAAGGTGAAAGACAGCGGCGAATCGAGCAACTGCTTAAGGTCGAACGCTTCGCCCTTGATGTTCACACTGTCAGCCATCCAAGGCTGTGCTACGGCATAGGGGCCTGCATATTTCAGCGTTTTCACCTCTATGATTTCGGCACTGGCAGAGATTGAAGCCATCAGGGCAGCTGCCAGCAGTCCACTTTTTGTTGTTTTCAGAATCAGTTTATTCATAAATATCCTTATTTTGATTTTGGTGCGAAATTACAAATAAAATTCGAGATAAACGAATATTTCTGTTACAATTTGCTCTTTTTGCTGCATTTTTGCCTTACAAATGTTATCTTTAAGATAATCGGATGAGCCAGTAGGTTATTGTTGGGTTAGACCCCTCTCCAACGAGTTGCAATGCATAAAAAGCATTCGCAACTCGATTTTTTTTTATGCGATTTATTGTCTATTTGATTTCTTTTTTGTACTTTTGCACGCAAAATATCACATAAAATAACAGAATGATGAAGAAACAGACTCAAGCTATTCATTTGGAATATGAGCGCCGCGATGCATACGACTCGCTGAGTGTGCCAGTATATAACACCCTTGCCTACGAATTCGACAATGCTGCCGTCATGGCTGAAGCATTCACCGACAAGATCAAGGCTCCAGATTATTCGCGCGTAGAGAACCCTACGGTGACCAACCTGGAACGCCGTGTGGCAGCCCTTACCGATGCTGCTCATGCCACCGCCTTCAACTCAGGAATGGCGGCCATCAGCAACACCCTCATGGCGCTGGCAGCACAAGGCAAAAATATTGTTACATCCAAGCATCTCTTCGGCAATACTTATGCCCTGCTCGTTGCCACTCTGCGCCGTTTTGGTGTAAAGGTGCGTTTGCGCGATTTGACCAATATCGAAGCCGTGCGCGAAGCCATTGATGATGACACCTGCTGCGTATTTCTCGAAATCCTGACCAACCCACAGCTGGAGGTTGCCGACCTGAAAGCCATCTCAGAAGTGGCACATGAAAAAAATGTACCTTTGGTGGTGGATTCTACCGTGATTCCTTTCACACAATTCTCGGCTAAGAGTCTGGGAGTAGATATTGAGGTAGTTTCCAGCTCTAAATATGTAAGCGGCGGTGCTACTTCGCTCGGCGGTCTGGTTATCGACTACGGTACTCCTTACAACGGCGATTTCGCCAAACGTCTCTATGGAGAAATGCTCTTCAATTTCGGATCCTATATGACCCCACAGGTAGCTTATATGCAAACCATCGGACTTGAAACGCTCGATGCTCGCTATCGTGTGCAGAGCAGCAATGCCCTGGAGCTTGCCAAGAAGCTGCGCTCTCTGCCTCAGATAAAATATGTAAACTATGTTGGTCTGGAGGATAATCCTTATCACGAGTTGGCGCAGCGCCAGTTTGGAAAAACTGCAGGAGCCATGATCTGCATCGACCTGGAGAGCAAGGAAGCCTGCTTCAGTTTTCTGAACACTCTGAAGCTCATCCATCGCGCCACCAACCTCTTCGACAACCGTTCGCTCGCCATCCATCCGGCAAGCACCATCTTCGGAGCTTTCTCTGAGAACATGCGCAAATCGATGGACGTGAAAGACACCACAATCCGATTGAGCATCGGCCTGGAAGATGTGGATGATCTCTTCGAAGACATCAAGCAGGCGGTTGATAGTTTATAATTGACAGTTTATAGTTAATAGACTCAAAGTAAAATGTACAATTTCGATAAAGTCATAGACCGTTCGGGCAGCGACGACCTGAAGCATGGCGCCCTGTTGCCTCGTTGGGGGCGAGATGATCTGCTGCCACTCTGGGTAGCTGATATGGATTTCGAGACCCCATCTTTCATTACAGATGCCCTCAAGGCACGTCTGGAACACTCTCTTTTCGGCTACACGATGGAGCCGGAAGATTACCTTCCTAGCATCATCGACTGGGTTCGCGACCACCACCAGTGGGATGTGAAGCGAGAGTGGATAAGATTCATTCCTGGTATTGTTAAAGGCATCGGACTCGTGGTGAATGTCTTCACCCAGCCTGACGAAAAAGTCATCATCCAGCCACCCGTTTATCACCCATTCCGCCTCACCCCAGAGGGTAATGGCAGAGAGGTGGTCTTCAATCCGCTGAAGATGAGGGAAGACGGATATTACGAGATGGATTTCGAAAATCTCGAGAAGGTTTGCGATGAGAAATGCAAGATTCTCATCCTCTGCAATCCTCATAATCCGGGCGGTATTACCTGGAGCAAAGAAACCCTGCAGCAGCTTGCCGACTTCTGCTATGAGCACCATCTGCTCGTTATCAGCGATGAGATTCACGCGGATATGGCGCTCTTCGGCCACAAGCACATCCCGTTTGCTTCGGTTTCAGACAAGGCACGCAACATCAGCATCACCTTCCAGGCTCCTTCCAAGACCTTTAATATTGCAGGAATCGTGAGCAGCTACGCCATTATTCCAAACGAAGATATTCGGAATAAGTTTTACAAATGGTTAAGCGCTAACGAGTTGGATGAGCCAACCCTCTTTGCTCCTATCGCCACTATCGCAGCCTTCCGCAAGGGAGAAGAATGGCGCAAGGCGATGCTTGCCTATATTGAGGACAATATCCGGTTCGTAGAAGATTACTGCCGTGAACATATTCCGGGCATTCGCCCTTTGCGTCCACAGGCTTCCTTCCTCGTATGGCTCAACTGCCGTGATCTGCATCTTTCTCACGATGCACTTCTCGACCTATTCATCGACAAGGCACATCTGGCATTGAATGATGGAGAGATGTTCGGTCCTGGCGGAGAAGGATTCATGCGATTGAATGTAGCTGCACCAAGAAGTATTATCAAACAGGCTTTGCAGCAGCTGGAAGAGGCTGTGAGCCAACTCTAGATATTTTTAAAAAAATAGCCGTAACTACTACAAATATAGTTACGGCTATTATTATAATATGGTGGAAGAATGCTTTATTCCCCCTCCATCAAATCATGAACCAGTTTGATTTCGTAATACTCAATACCGGCTCCCAGGGCTTCCTTTATTTCACTAAAAAGCTCCAATTCTGGATGAGCCTTCATGAAATCACGGATTTTCTTTTCATGGGCACTTGAAATCAGCGCCCGCAAACCAATCTTTCCCTCTTTCACATAAGGAGTAAGATGACCAATAATGGTGCCTTTTGTATAACCCCGCTTAGCAGCAATCTGATCTACCGTCATTCCCTGCATATAGAAATCATAACTTACCTCCTTCGAAGCGACTTTCGGCACCTTCGGTTCCTTCGGTTCATTCGGTTTCTTCTGTCTCCTTGACTTTCTGCCCGAACCGCTATCTGATGAGGCATCTGCATCCAACAGCAAGAACTGCGCCTTCTTTTTCAGATAATCTGTTACCGTGAATTCTGCACTACATTCATACTTCAAAAGCCGTTCTTTTAATTTTACATCCTCTGAGAAAACAGAGAAGCGGTCTTCAAACTGTTTCCTTGCTACCTTGTTGTCTGTATCAAGATTCGACTTTCTGATTAAATCACTCAGAATGCCGATTTTGTCAAGAAAATACATAGCTCCCTTATGAATACGGTCTTGCAGCTCTGCCTGTCTTACATCAGGATTTCGGGCAAGCATACCCGTATACTGCACACGGAATTTATCCGATACGGCTATCAGACTCTTCAGCACCACCTGCAGCTTCTGATACTCGCTTACCACGCGCGGATATTTACCATTAAAAAACTCTACCAGGCAGCGCATCAGATGCTCATAGCTGGCTCTGATGGAATAAAAATCGAAGAGTTCGCTGATGCAATAAATGATGTATTGCAGCTCCAGGCTGCTGATTTGCTCCTGACTAGGCGCAGCAAGCTGGCTGGTGAATGCATCCACCGTCTGACTGCTGATAATGGCTCCGCGAGAAAGTGGTTGACTGAGCACCATGCCCTCCAAAGTCTTGCAGCGGCTCAGCGCCACATAGGTCTGACCATGGGTAAAAGAATGAGAAGCATCGATGATGGCATGTTCGAAAGTAAGTCCCTGACTCTTGTGGATAGTTATCGCCCACGCCAGACGCAGAGGATACTGCATGAATTTTCCTTCCACCGTCTCCTCTATCTCCTTGGTTTTCTCGTTCAGCGTATATTTCGCATTGGTCCACTCCATTTTCTCCAGGTCAAACTCCTCGCCCGAATCCTTACTGCGAACGGTAATCTTGCTGCCGTCTTCATCGGTCCTAACCCCTATCACCTCGCCTATCATACCATTATAAAAACGGTGCTGCGGGTCGTTCTTGATGAACATCACCTGTGCTCCCGGCTTCAATGTGAGCTTGAAATCGGCAGGATAAGATGTTTCCGGGAAATCGCCCTCTATATCTGCTGTAAAAGAAAATGACTGCGCAGGCAAGGCAGCAAGCTGCTGTTCGTTGATATACTGGGCAGGTGCATTATGGGTGGTAAGCCTGATATAATTGCCCTCCTTAGGTGGTACAAAATTTGGAATATAGCGCTGGTTCAGAGCCTGCAGCGTAGCTTCAGAAGCCTTGTTCTCCCTAATCTGGTTGAGCAGCGAGATAAACTGTTCATCCTGCTGCCTGTACACCTTTTTAAGTTCGATGGTGAGATAACCCACCTGCTTCAGAGCGTTGCTGCTGAAGAAGAAAGGAGTATCATAATGCTGCCCCAGCAGATGCTCTTCCTGTGACGTAACCACGGGTGCCAGCTGCTGCAAATCGCCTATCATCAGGAGCTGCACACCACCGAAAGGCAAATCGTGGCGCTTGCGATACTGGCGAAGCACAGAATCTACAGCATCGAGCAGATCGCTGCGCACCATACTGATTTCGTCGATAACGAGCAGGTCGATGCTGCGGATGATATTGCGCTTGAGCTTGCTGAACTGATAGCGTTTCTGTTCGCCGCTGCCAAAGGTCGTGCCCGGCACGTATGGCGAGAAGGGAAGCTGGAAGAACGAATGGATGGTCATTCCTCCGGCGTTGATGGCTGCAATGCCCGTAGGAGCAAGCACAATCATTCGTTTTGGCGACAGTTCTTTCAATCGCTTGAGGAAGGTCGTCTTACCTGTGCCCGCCTTTCCAGTAAGGAAGAGGTTGGCATTTGTCTTTTCTATGATATTCCATGCCAGGATGGATTCTTCGTTCATTTCCATACAGCTTCGTTTTATACCAGTTTTTATACCAGAACTAGATTTCTACTTATATTCAGAACTAGATTTCTTCCGTAATTTCGCTCATCTCCTTACGCTTCTTCTCAGCGCGTGGACAGTCTTCAGCAATATGACCTACAGGGATAATTACCACCGCCTCATAGCCCTCGCGAGCAAAGAACTGCTGCATCTTCGCCGTATCGTAATTGCAGACCCAGCAGGTACCCAGTCCCTTTTCGGTGGCAGCCAGACAGAGATGCTCTGCCGCTATCGCCACATCAATATCTCCATGCGGTTTCTCATCATATCTGCGCACCCAATTCTCATTCACGTTTTTCATACCTATAATATATATAGGAGCCGTCTTGAACCATTCGCGGTCGTAGCAATCCTGCAGTTTCTTCTTCGCCTCTTCTGAGCGCACAATGAGCCAGCGCCAAGGCTGCCTGTTCACTGCCGATGGTGCCAGGCGCACACACTCCATGATATAGTCCAGATCCTCCTGGCTCACCGCCTCCGGAGTAAACTTGCGAGCCGAAAAACGCTCCTGGCTCAATGCCAACATGTTATTCTTATCATTCATATCGTTCAGTTTTATGATGTTTCAATACTAGCTTATGACCACAAAGGTAAGAATAAATCACGAAACGACAAAAAAACTTGAATGAAAAACTATCGTTTTCGGATTATTTTTTGTATTTTTGCACATCAAACCAGGATTTCTGGTGAGAACAAGAGGTGTTAATGATAAGATATGATAGGACTGGCAGACTGCAACAACTTCTACTGTTCGTGCGAGCGAGTGTTTCGCCCCGACCTGACAGGAAAGCCCGTGGTTGTATTGAGCAACAACGACGGGTGCGTCATCGCTCGCTCTGAAGAAGCCAAGGCATTGGGCTATAAGATGGGCGCCCCCTTCTATCAGGTGAAGGAAAAACTGGAGGCTGAAGGAGTGGCTATCTTCTCGAGCAACTATACGCTCTACGGTTCGCTCTCCAACCGCGTGATGTCGATGCTATCCCATTATTCCCCACGCATCGACCAATACTCTATCGATGAGAGTTTCTTCGAGGCAGACGAATCAATGGCGAAAGTTTTCTTTCGGGAGCATGCGGAAGACCATCCTACTTTGTTCAATAAAATAACAATAGACGAGCTAGCAGAAAAGCCCGATAGCCTGCTCCATCGCTATGGCTCCAAAATATCGGCAGATGTACTTCGGGCTGTTGGAATCCCGATATCCGTAGGCATTGCAGAAACGAAGACATTGGCGAAAATCGGCTCTAAATTCGCCAAGAAATACAAGGGCTTCCAAGGCTGCTGCCTCATCGACACGGATGAACGGAGACACAAGGCACTGTCTCTCTTCCCCATAGAAGATGTATGGGGAATAGGCAGACAGATAGCCCGAAAGCTCGATTATATGGGCATCAGGACCGCCGCTCAGTTTGCCGACAAGAAAGAAAGTTGGGTGCGCAGCCATTTCAATATCACCACTCTAAGAACATGGAAAGAACTGAATGGCGAAAGCTGCATCAGCATCGAGGAATTGCCGCAGAAGAAGAGCATCTGCACCAGCAGGAGTTTTGCCAACGAGGGCATTACCGACAAAAATGTGATAGAAGAAGCTGTGGCTAATTTCGCTGTACGTTGTACAGAAAAATTAAGGAGACAAGGTAGCGTATGTCAGGGCATCACGGTGTTCGCATGGACTTCCCGTTTTAACGAGCATGTGCCTGAATACACCATCCACGATTCCCTCACCCTGCCCATCGCCACCAATGCGCAGGAAGAAATAGTAGGTGCTGCCCTCAGCATTCTCCGGGCTAAATACCCGAAACCGATGGCAGACAGCAGGCCCGATCGCTCCGACATGTCGTTTCACTTCAAGAAAGCTGGCGTTATCCTGTGGCAAATCTCACCCGACCATCCTCGCCAGCAAGACCTCTTCGACCCCATCGACCGAAGCAAGCAAAAAAAGCTAATGGAGGCTATCGACGCCATCAACCGGAAGAATGGTTATGGCACCATACGCCAGGCCATACAAGGCACAGACTGCCGATTCGACCTGAAACGCGAGTACATGTCGAAGCAGTTTACCACGAACATCCATGATATTCTGAAAGTAAAAGCTCAATGAGAGACAGAATAAGCCCATTCTAAAGCAGAATAAGCCCATTCTAAAAATGAGCTCCATAAATAAGAAAACAAGATGAATAAGAATAACGACAACAAGATAAAACTGACATTTCACCCTGCGGAATTCGGAGCCAAGATGCCTATTCCGCTGGCAGAGCAAAGCGTAAAAGCAGGCTTCCCTTCGCCGGCACAAGACTATATGGAGGGAGAGATAGACCTCAACGATATTCTGGTTCGCCATCGTGAGGCCACCTTCTACGTGCGCATATCTGGCGACAGCATGCAGGATGCAGGCATTCTGGACGGTGATCTCGCTGTAGTTGACCGGCAGATAGAACCCTCAAACGGCAATTTCGTCATCGCCTTCGTAGATGGCGAATTCACCATCAAGCAGTTCAAGATGGATGAGAGCGGCACCTTCGGCTGGCTCATCCCATGGAACAAGAACTTCTCCCCTATCCGGGTAGATGAAAACAACCGCTTCATGATCTGGGGCGTGGTTACCTATGTGATTCATCAGATTGCGGAATGATTCATCTGATTGCGGAATAACTCTTAAAAATAAAAAACTCGGGATGCTTCTAACCTGAAACATCCCGAGTTTTTGATATCCTTCTTAATTTATGTCTTACTATTGTCTTTTATGCCTCCTGCTTCTTATACCCCACAAGTCCGTACCAAAGGATAACGAACTCGCAGAAGAGAGGGACGAGCCAAGTGAACTGCCATGAGCCGATATAATCGGCAAGCAAACCCTGAAGCACAGGGAATACTGCACCACCGAAAACTCCCATCATAAACACGCCCGAAGCCTTGGAAGTATATTCCTTCAAGCCGTCAACTGCCAGTGTAAAGATGCAACTCCACATCACACTATGGAACAATCCCACAGCCGCCATCAGCCAGAGATTCTCGGTAAACATGGAAACAGACATCAATACAATTGCCGCCACCGTAACGACGAGGAGCATAGGGCGAGGCGCTACGTTCTTCAAACCGGCAGAAACCATTCTGCCAATCATGAATCCACCCCAATAGAGCGTGGCAAGAAGAGCTGGCGAAAGATTATAACCATGCCCCATCAGATCCATAGCATGGAGATTCATATTGTTGCCGATTCCCACCTCGGTTCCCACATAGAAGAAGATGGTTATCACGCCATATTTCAGATGACGAAACGACCAGATGCTGCGCTTCTTCGCATTTCTGGAATCATCAGAAGGAGTTATCTTTCCTTCAGATTCCACATTTTGAGTCTCCTCTCTCGTACCCTCAATGTCTGGAAGATTCGCCTTGGAAGTGCTCCATGTTGTAAAGGCAATGATGAGCATCATTACCAGGAATGGAATGGTGAGCTGGTCGGCAGAAACACAATCCAGGGACACACCTGCAAACATCACGCCCGTTACAAAGAAAGGAGCGATGGTTGTTCCGAAAGAATTCACCGCACAGGTGAAGTTCATACGCTGCACCGGTTGGGTTCCCGGCAAAGGATAGGCAGCAATGTAAGGATTGATCACCACCTGAAGCATTGCCGCTGACGTACCCATCAGATAAGATCCGAAAAGGAAAACGAAATATCCGAATGGTACGAAATCCTGCGAGAGATGCACGCCTGCCCCACCCCAATATTCAGCAATCAGCGCCGAAGCAAGATAGAAAGCGAGACCCAGCACCATTACCAGCATCGAACGGATGAGCGTCTTCTTATAGCCCACTTTGTTGAGCAAGCGTCCCGTCTGCGCACTATTGAGCAGATAGCCCAGGAAGAAAGCGAAGGAGATGAGCGTTGCCAGGGAGTTCTTGGTAGTGGTAACCTCCGAGAGGAAAGCTATCTTCAAGGGACCCTGACACTGACCGTTGACGGTAGTAAGGAAGCCCACTATAAAATAGATGAATGTCAGGAGTAGAAATGGTCCAGCACTCCTAAGCGTTATCGATTGTTTCATGTTTATCCAGGTTTAAATTAGAGAAAGTTACGCTATCGTCAGGTGTTTCGACGAATTAAACAATCCATAAAAACACCTGACTCTTATTTTCAAGAGTTTCTCTCTATATTACAAGATTTCATCTTCCAAAACCTTCATGGCACCCTTTGCCTTGATGTCTTCTACCATCTTCAAGTAAAGCTCTACGAAATGAGGAGCTGCCTTGAGATCAGTACTTGTAAAGGCTGAAATGCCGAGAAAATCGAGCGCATCATCGCTATCAATGGCCTTATGGTCATCAACGGTAAGCCATGGATCTGCCACTTCGAATGCATCACCATTGTCATCTACCTGATACTTCAGATAATGACGGTAAGCAGCAAAGAGGTAAGCCACACGCTTGAATTCCACATTCTGGCTCTTGCCAGAAGCATCATCAGCAATCATCTTCTCCAGGTTCGGCATGACGTAAACCGGGAACTTGCTGGCGCCATCGAAGCAGAGACGAGCCACCTGGTCGCTGACCATGCGGTTGCCGAAGCGCTCAACCAGGCACTGCTTGTATGCCTCGAGATCAGTATCCTTTGGAGCTGGCACGTAAGGAGTAATGTCATCGTCCATGAAGGCACGTACAAACTTACGGATTCTCTCATCGTGCATGGCTGCATCTACCTTGCGGTAACCGCCGAGGAAAGATGGATAAGAGAGCAATGTATGTGAAGCATTCAAGAGAGAAAGCTTCATATTCTCGAAGGCTGTCACATCGTCGGTCATCTGAGCGCCCACGGTTTCCCATGCTGGGCGACCGGCTGCAAAATTATCCTCTACTACCCACTGGATGAAATCCTCGCAATAAACAGGAGCCTCATCGCAAGTGCCGTTCTGAGCATTCAGTCGCTCGATGTCGGCAGGACGAGTAGCTGGAGTAATGCGGTCAACCATTGAGTTAGGGAAGGTAACGTTCTCCTCCATCCAGGCAGCGAGTTCCTTGTCCTGAGCTTCCACGAAAGTCATGAAAGCCTTGCGGGCTGTATTGCCATTGTGCTGCAGATTATCGCAGGAAAGGATAGTGATAGGACCATTGCCTGCTGCCTTGCGGCGGCGCAATCCCTCGGCTACATATCCGAAGGCTGTAACCGGCTTGGCTGGATTCTCGATATCGTGAACCACCTGCGCATTGTCGAGCATGAATTCGCCACTCTGACGAGAGATATTGTATCCGCCCTCGGTGATGGTGAGGGTGATGATCTTGATATCCTTAGACGCAATCTTATTCAGAATCTGTTCCTGCTCCTCAATGCCCCAATAGAGTTCAACGAGCGCACCCAACTGATAAACCTGGATGCTGTCATCACGTCCACATACGGTAAGGGTGTATTCACCATCCTGCTTCTTCAGGGCATGGTAGAGACGTTCATCACCAGGGAGTATCATTGCTCCACAGATGCCCCAGTTCTGCTGGGTATTGTTCTCGAGGAGCTTATTGGTCATAAACTCCAGGTGAGCACGATGGAAGTTACCTACTCCGAAGTGCAGGATACCTGCCTTTACCAAACTGCGGTTATAAGCATAACCTTTTACTACCTGAGCTGCATTTGCTGCGTTTGCATTCACTAAATTTGCCATAATTCTTTTATTGTTAGCTGTAAATATTAATTGTTTATTCATTTTTGGGGAAGCAAGTAGCCGAGGAGTTTCCTCAGCTATCTTATCTCCCGTTTCCGATGGCAAAGATATTGCGTTTTTTCGAGATAAAAAGATGTTTTTTTCGAAAAAAACTTGCAAACGTTCCCGCAAACGTTCCCAATTTCTGCAAACGTTTTAAATACTTTCAGGCGATTACCGGGAACCACTTTCTAGGGATTACCGGAAACCACGAAGTTTGATTATTCTCCCGTAGATTCTCTACATTTCATCGTGGTCTTCAGCACCACCTGTCTATCTTCCATCTCCGGATTATTGATTTTCTCCATCACCAGTTCTGCCGCCTTTCTGCCCATCTCCTCCAACGGAGGCTCCATAGTAGTAATCTGAGGAGATACGATGGTAGATAGTTCGGTACCCGAAAAACCAGCCACGAAAATCTCTTCCGGCACCCGTCTACCCAAGGCACGGAGTCGATTCTGCGCACCTATCGCCAAAGTATCAGTAAAGGCGAAGACGGCATCAAATTCCACCTTATTATATATAAGACGGTCGATGGCATCAGCTCCATTCTTGAAGGTCATTCCCGTCTTTACAATCAGCTCCGGGTCGAAAAGATGAAATTTCTCCATCGCCTCACGATAACCCAAGCCTCGCTGATAGGCATTATAAATGTCGTCGGGTCCCTGCAGATAGACGATGCGCTTCCTGCCCAGGCGAATCAGATGCTCCACCATGAAATAAGAATCTACATTATCATCCACCATCACCTGCGGCATTTTCAATCCGTATGGAATGCGGTCGTAGAAGACTATCGCCATACCATCTGCTGCCAACTGCTGATACATTTCGATGTTCTTGCGGTAGCTGCAGAGGCTCACAATCAGACCATCCACCATAAACTGCTCCATCATCTTCAGGTTCTCCAACTCCCGCTCCGGTTTCTCATCGCTCTCGGCAATCATCACCTTCTGGTTCTTTTTGTAGAGCACGTCCTGAATACCGTTAATCACCTGCGAAGCATAAGGAGTATGCATCTCCGGCACGATGACACCAATGGTGTTCGTACGCCCCATCTTCAGGTTCATCGCCACCGGATTGCGCTTGTAGCCGAGTCGTTTTGCCTCCTCAATCACCATCTCGCGCGTCTCCTTGCGAATGTTCTTGTCATCCGTCAACGCCCTGGAAACGGTAGAAACCGAGATGCAGAGCGAACGGGCTATATCCTTAATTGTTACATGTTTCATCATGATGTTTTTATAAAAATTCGTTCGTCTTTTAAAATTGTCGATGCAAATATACAACTTTTCCTTTAAACCGACAACATTTCTCAAAAAAAGTGCTCATAAAATGCTATCTGAATATTACATTTTACAACTTCATTTTCCTGAATCTAAAAAGAGAACGATTGCAACAATCTTCAATCCCATATTTCTTCTCATCTTCTTTTGCCGCCTCATTAAAAAGTTGTACCTTTGCAGTCGAATTTTCAGCAAGAACCAGGCATTACGCCTTATAGAGGACAGAATTTTCAGCAAATATATGTAATTAATATGTAAAAACAGCAGTAGTTATGAGCATTAATATCAAGAGAAATCAGTTGAAGAGAGTAGTTATCGTAGGTGGCGGACTCGGTGGTCTTCGTTTGGCAGAAGACCTCTGCAATTCAAACCTGCAGGTGGTGTTGATCGATAAGAACAATTTCCATCAGTTCCCTCCGCTTATCTATCAGATAGCCTCAGCAGGTATCGACCCAAGCTCCATCTCCTTCCCTTTCCGCCAGATTTTCCGCAAGCGCAAGAACTTCTACTTCCGCATGGCAGAGGCGAGAGCCGTATTCCCAGACAAGAAGATTCTGCAGACTTCCATCGGTAAGATTGAGTACGATTACCTGGTGTTCGCAGCAGGAACCACTACCAATTTCTATGGCAATGCCAACATCGAGAAGTGGGCTATTCCGATGAAGACCGTTTCAGAGGCAATGGGATTACGCAACGCTGTGCTGAGTAACCTGGAGCGTGCTTTGACCTGTGCCACAGAAGAGGAACGACAGGAACTCCTGAACGTGGTCATTGTAGGCGGTGGTGCCACAGGTGTAGAGATTGCCGGAGCCCTCTCTGAAATGAAGCGCTACGTGATTCCTTATGATTATCCTGATATGGACTCATCTCTGATGCACATCTATCTTCTGGAAGCGGGCGACAGACTGCTCGCCGGAATGTCACAGGACTCTTCTAAGAAAGCATACGAATTCCTTACCAGCATGGGTGTGGATGTGCAGTTTGGCAAAATGGTAACCGACTACAAGGACCATAAGGTACTGATGAAGGATGGTCAGGAGATTCCTACCCGCACCTTCCTCTGGGTATCCGGTGTAAAGGCACAGCCTATCACAGGTATCGATGGCGACCATCTGGGCCGTGGTTTCCGAATCGTAGTAGATGAATTCAACCGCATCCCTGGCATGGACGGTCTCTTCGCCATCGGCGACCAGTGTATCCAGACCACAGACCCAGCTTATCCTGGCGGTCATCCACAGTTGGCACAGGTAGCCATTCAGCAGGCAGCACTCCTGGCTAAGAATATCCAGAAGATTGCCGAGGGAGCCACTGATTCCCAGTTCAAGCCTTTCCGCTACAAGAACCTGGGTTCTATGGCTACCATCGGAAGACACAAGGCTGTAGTAGAACTAGGCAAGTTCCACAGTCAGGGCTTCTTTGCCTGGGTATTGTGGCTGGTAGTTCACCTACGCTCCATCCTTGGCGTAAAGAACAAGGTAATGGTAATGCTCAACTGGCTCTGGAAGTACGTAAGCTATAACGATTCTATCCGAATGATTACCTACGCCACCAAGCCTAAGGAAGTGCGCGACCGATTGAAGCGTGAGCAGACCACTCACCTCGGCACCGACTTGCTGGAAAATGAAGAAGAGGAAGAGGAAGCTTAAGATAAGGCGATAGATTAAGCTTAAATGCTTAAAATAAAGAGATAGAAAACGGGTGTATCATTCAATAATATAGATGATACACCCGTTTTTTTTTACACTGTTTTCAAAAACAGTTTCCTTTTACACTGTTTTCTGAAAACAGCTTCTTTTATGCAGATTCCAGAAGTCGATACCTTTATTAAGTAGATTCCCTTATCACGGTTTCACCTCTCAATGCTATTTCCTCTATCCTTCTATAACCATCGGCAATATGCTCCAGCAGCAGTCGGCAACTTTCCTGCGCCATTTTCTCAATAGGCTGTTCCACTACCGTCAACTGAGGATGAACCAAGGTAGCCAAGGCTGTGCCAGACATGCAGCATAACGCCACATCCTCCGGAATGCGCAAGCCACGCTTCTGGATAGCACTCTTGGCTCCCAACACAGCAGTCTCCGTAAAACCAAAGACCGCATCAAAGGGCACTTTCTTCTCCAGGAAACGCTCCATCACCCAACTACCCTCTTCTGCTGACAAGGCTGGCGACAAGACATCTTGCGCCTGATACTCTATATGAAACTTTTCTAGCGCATCCCGATAGCCCCTCAATCGTTCATAGCTGTTTCGGATATAAGCAGGTCCCGGGATATGAATAATATGCTTATACCCCTTACGCAACAAAGCCTCCACCATGAAAAACGACATGATGTAATCGTCCATGTGCACCTGTGAAGCCTTTACCTTCTCCACCGTTCTATCGAAAAACACAATGGGAATGCCCCTTTCTATCACCTTATTATATAGGTCCACATTATGCTCCTTATCGCATGCACTCATCAGGATGCCATCCACACGCAGCTGCTCCATCATCAGAATGTTCTCTCTCTCCTGCTCAGGATTCTCGTTAGAGATGGCAATCATTACCTTATACCCCTGCTTGCGCAAGATGGCTTGAGCATCATTGATAAAAGTCATATAGAAAGTGGTGACGATTTCGGGGATGATGATGCCGATGTTATGAGTACTCTGCTGGCGAAAGTTCACAGCCAGTTCGTTGCGATGATAGCCCATCCGCTCGGCAGTTGCCAATATCTTCTGCAAGGTTTCCGTCTTCACATTACCCGTATCTCCCGAAAGAGCACGCGAAACGGTGGACTTGGAAATCCCCAACTCCCTTGCAATGTCCATGATGGTTACATATTTTGCCATATCTCTTTTTGGTTTCTTGTTATATGTGCCTGCAAAGATACTTATTTTCCACGAAAGCAACAACAAAAAACAGAGAAATCTTTTTGGGAACGGTTGCGGAAAATGGGAACGGTTGCGGGAACGGTTGCGAAAAAAGAGTCGTTTTTTTTCTTGTTTCTTCTGCAAAATCGTTCTATCTTTGCAACGTGAAAAGGAAAAACGATTTCTCAAATCGCTCTATTCCTACACAAAACAAAGAATAAACAACATTAAGTATCACAATCAAACCTAAAAAAAGAAATATGGAACAAGATTCTAAATTTCAAGCGAACACTTCGCTAGAGAACAATTCACAGGGAAAGGTTCCCTTCATCAGTAAGCTCGCCTATGGAATGGGCGATGTGGGCTGCAACTTCAGTTGGATGTTCGTGGGCAACTTCCTCATGATTTTCTACACCGATGTGTTCGGAATCAGCATGAGTGCCGTAGCAACCCTGATGCTTGTTTCCCGATTCTGGGATGCCATCAACGACCCCATCATCGGCACACTTACCGACAAGACCCACACCCGATGGGGACGATTCCGCCCATGGCTGCTCTTCGGAGCTCCTATCACGGCACTGGTACTGATACTCACCTTCTGGGCTCATCCGGAATGGAGCCAGACCGCCAAGATTATCTATATGGCAGTAACCTACTGCATCCTGGTGCTGGGATATACCTGCGTGAACCTGCCTTACGGCACACTCTGCGGAGCCATGACACAAGACATCGATGAGAGAGCCAAGCTCAACACCAGCCGTTCGGTGAGCGCCATGATGGCCATCGGAGTAATCAACATCGTAACCGTTCCGCTCATCAGCTGGTTTGGCGCAGGCGACACCAAATATGGTTATCTGGCAGTGGCAGTACTCTACGGCATCATCTTCGCCGCCTGCCATCTGTTCTGTTTCCACAAAACCAAGGAAGTGGTAGAAGTTCCTGTGGGACAGAAGCTCCCTCTAAAGGTGCAGCTTCGCTCCGTGATGAAGAACAAGCCCTATCTGCTCGCCCTCTTAGGACAGTTGCTCTTCGGTTTCATCCATTACGGACGCAACGCCGACATGCTCTACTATTTCACTTATGTAGAAGGTTCGGCAACGCTCTTCTCCTACTATTCCATGGCCATCATCGTGCCAAGCATCATAGGTGCAGCCTGCTTCCCTCTGGTATTCAGAAAAACGGGCAACAAGGGTTTCACGGCAGCCATCTTCGCTTTCCTCACCGGTATTACGATGATAGGTCTGTACTTCTTCAGCCCTAACGGCAGCGCCATCATGTTCTATCTGTTCTCAGCTTTGTCGTGGTTCTTCTTCTCAGGCTTCAATACAGCCATCTATGCCATCATCCCCGACTGTGTGGAGTATGGCGAGTGGAAGACGGGCATCAGAAACGACGGATTCCAATACGCCTTCATCTCGCTGGGCAACAAGATAGGAATGGCACTCGGCACATCGCTTCTCGCCATTGCTCTGGGCAATGCAGGATACGTAAGCAACGCCATGCAGAATCCAGAAGTATTAAGCATCATGCACCACGCCTTCAGCACCATTCCTGGAGTATTGTGGATTATCACCGCAGGATGCCTCTGCTTCTACAAGCTCAACAAGAAGCAATACAAGCAGATCATGACCGATCTGGAGAATAAGAAGAAATAAAAAAGAGCCCACTTAAAAAGTGGGTTCAGAAAAGAATACAAAGATAAAACGGGATCTTTTATCCCACCAACATAACAATAACAATTTCAAAACATTATAATTATGAGACAGGCAATATTGGTAGAACCAAAGCATATCGAATTCAAGGAAGTAGCAGAACCAAAGGCAGCAGACTTAACTGCTCATCAGGTTCTCGTCAACATCAAGCGCATCGGCATCTGCGGTAGCGAGATTCACTCTTACCACGGTCTTCACCCAGCCACCTTCTACCCAGTGGTTCAGGGACATGAGTACTCAGGAGTGGTTATGGCTGTAGGCAGCGAAGTTACCGTCTGCAAGCCTGGCGACCATATCACCGCTCGCCCACAGTTGGTTTGCGGCAAGTGCAACCCTTGCAAGCGCGGACAGTATAATGTTTGTGAGCATCTGCGTGTTCAGGCTTTCCAGGCAGATGGTGCAGCACAGGATTTCTTTGTAGTAGATGACGACCGCGTGGCTAAGTTGCCGGAAGGCATGAGCCTTGACTATGGTGCCATGATTGAGCCTTCAGCCGTTGGTGCCCATGCCAGCAACCGCACCGACGTGAAGGGTAAGAATGTAGTAGTGAGCGGTGCAGGAACCATCGGCAACCTCATAGCCCAGTTCTGCATTGCTCGTGGCGCCAAGAATGTACTCATTACCGATGTAAGCGACCTCCGCCTGGCTAAGGCTCGCGAATGCGGCATCAAGCACACCCTCAACATCACCAAGAAGACCTTGAAGGAGGCAGCCCAGGAACTTTTCGGTGAGGAAGGCTATCAGGTAGGTTTCGAGGTAGCAGGTGTAGAAGTTTCCATCCGTTCGCTGATGGAGACCATCGAGAAAGGTAGCGACATCGTGGTTGTGGCAGTCTTTGCCAAGGACCCAGCCCTCAGCATGTTCTATCTGGGCGAGCATGAGTTGAGACTCATCGGTTCAATGATGTATCGCCACGAGGATTATCTCACAGCCATCGATTATGTCAACAAGGGTATCGTTAACCTCAAGCCACTCGTAAGCAACCGCTTCGCCTTCGAGGAATACGATGATGCCTACAAGTTTATCGACGCTCATCGCGAAACAAGCATGAAGGTTCTCATCGATTTCGAACAGAAACCAGGAGAGAAGAAGTAAAGAGATAGAAGAGAAGAAACATACTGCAAACGATTGCAGAAATTGGAAACGATTGCGGGAACGTTTGCAGAAAGTTTAGATGATTTTTCTTTGTGAAGGTAGCTGAAAAATGCTACCTTTGCAACAGAAATCAAGTAACATCTCTAACATTCTTAAAGTAAAAATGACAATGGAAAAGAAACAATCAGTGATAGGTATCGGCGAGGCACTCTTCGATGTGCTTCCTGAAGGAAAGAAGCTAGGTGGCGCTCCAGCCAACTTTGCTTACCATGTTTCGCAGTTCGGACTCAATAGCTGTGCGGTCAGCGCAATGGGCGATGATGAGTTGGGCAAGGAACTGGAGAAGGAACTCAACGATCACCATCTCAACTATCAGATAGACAAGGTAGCCTACCCTACAGGCACCGTCCAGGTTTCACTCGATGCCAACGGCATTCCTTGCTACGACATCAAGGAGGGAGCAGCCTGGGACAACATTCCTTACACCCCAGCCCTGGAGGATTTGGCAAAGAACTGCACCGCAGCCTGCTTCGGTTCACTGGCTCAGCGCAATGAGGTTTCCCGTAACACTATCTACCGCTTCCTCGACCACATGCCTGAGGGAGAAGGAATCCTCAAAATCTTCGATATCAATCTCCGTCAGGGATTCTATACCAAGGAGATTATCACCGAGAGCATCAAGCGATGCAACATCCTCAAGATCAACGACGAGGAACTGATTACCGTAAGCCGCATCTTCGGCTATCCGGGCATCGACCTGGAGAATAAATGCTGGCTCCTCTTGGGCAAGTACAATCTGAAGATGCTCATTCTTACCTGCGGTGTAAACGGCAGCTATGTATTCACCCCTGGCGAAGTTTCGTTTATCGAGACACCGAAAGTGGAAGTGGCAGACACAGTGGGTGCCGGTGATTCATTCACAGGCGCATTCGTGGCAAGCATCTTGAAGGGTAAGAGCGTAAAGGAAGCTCATGAATTGGCAGTAAAGGTTTCGGCATTCGTCTGTACACAGAATGGAGCCATGCCGGTCTTGCCAAAGGAATTTACAAGATAAGCCCTCATTTGCTCAAATTATATGCAAATTATAATTATCAGTAATATATGATTTAAGTAATTAGTTAACGTTTATAAGGTTCATAGTTAGTTAGGTTCAAAAAGTTTATTTTGTAGTAAAACCATGAAAAGAATTGTAGTTATTGTTTTGATGATGGCTGCTTGCCTGGGAAATGCCCAGGCACAGCTCCATCTGAAAGCCAACGTGCAGAACAATCATCTGTGGCGTGGCATGGAAGTTTCCGACGGCATCGTCCTCCTCACCGACCTGAGCTATACGATGGCCAATGACCACATTACCGTGGGACTTTGGGGTGGCTGCAACTCGGAAGGCTCCTACAAGGAGTTTAATCATTATCTGAATCTGAAGGCTGGCGGTTGGGGATTCGCCCTGTGGGACACCTACAACTTCTCCCCTGGCGCCAGCTATAATAATAAGGAATACTGGAACTACTCTGCTCATACCACCGGCCGATTCCTCGATGCTACATTAAGCTACCGGTTTCAGGACGAGAAGTTTCCACTGCTCCTGAGCTGGTCAACGGTAGTCTTCGGACGCGACCGCAACAGCAACAACACGAAGCAGAAATATTCCACCTTCGCCTATGCGGAATATCCTATCTATCAGAAGGATGGCTGGAAGGTAGATGCAGGAGTTGGTGGAGCCTTCGCCCTGAACAGAGCTGGCGAGGATGCCCACTTCTTCGGAACCACGGCAGGCATCGTTCACGTATCGCTGCAAGCCTCCCACGACCTCAAGCTCGGCAACTACACCATTCCGGTTTATGCCAAGGGCATGTGGAATCCTCAGAGCAACCAGAGCTATTTCCAGATTGGAGCAGAAATCATCCGCTTCTAAATCTTCAATACACAAAAAGTTTTATCATAACAATCATCTAAACACAGATTCATTATGAAAATCAAAGATTTTACAACAGGCGTGCAGCACATCGGCATTCCTACCAACGACATCAACAAGACCATTGAGTTTTATCATGCCTTGGGCTTCGAGACAGCCCTCCGCACAGTAAACGGCACCGAGGAAGTAGCCTTTCTCCAGCTCCACAATCTCATCATCGAGACCTATCAGAACCATCAGGCAAAGATGGAATATGGAGCCATCGACCACATCGCCATCGATGTAAAGAACATAGAGAATCTCTTCCTGGTAGTGAAGGAAGCAGGAACCTTCAAGATGCTGGATCAGCAGGTAAATGGTCTTCCTTTCTGGGAAAACGGCGTAAAGTTCTTTACCATCGAGGGGCCAAACAAGGAGAAAATCGAGTTCTGCGAAAAACTATAATCAGCAGCATATTCTTTTAGATTAAAACAGATGACTATAGCAACATAAGAGAGAGATAAGAATGATGAAAGTCCAGCTTGGAGCCTTTTTATAAGAGAGGCATCCGAGTTGGACTTTCTTTTTTCATTTTCCTCAGGAGGAATATAATATGGTTTTCCTTGATACTCCAGGGATATTAATGATGCTCAGGCACAATGGCGAGATACACCAGATCATGATCTGTGAGATTCTCCATATAATGAGCGTGGTTCATAGGACAATAATGCACCTGTCCCTGTCGAACCTCTTCTACGGTATCATCATAATGGAAAGTAGCAGTGCCGCTTACCACATAGATAATCTCGCAGTTTCCCTCGTGAGTATGAAGACCAGTTGATGCACCCGGACGCAAGGTAGAATACATAATCTTCACCTTGTCATCCACATAGTTACGAGTATCGAGTTTACCCTGTCCACCCTTGAAGCCCTCCAAATGAGCCTCAGCAATCTTTTCGAAATCTATTACCATCTTTATAATGTTTATTGTTTAATGTCTAATATTTACTTGGCCTTTATAAATGAAGCCCTGCAGCTTACTTTGCTTTCGCAAAATACTTCCATAGCGGAGCCGCCATCAGGCTTTGCCAGATTTCTCCCTTCTCCAGCATTTCCATCACTTCATCCCTGGAGAAGAGGCGAACCTCGATATCCTCAGCCTGGTCAAGATGCTGAACATCCATGCGCTCCACATCCGTAGCCAGATAGCAATGGGTAAGATTGGTATGCGTACTTGGGTTGGCAGAAATCGTCATCCACTTCTGCCAGTTTCCGCCACCGAACCCAGTCTCTTCCATCAGCTCTCGCTTGGCAGCCACCATCGGGTTCTCGCCCTTCTCTATCACTCCGGCACAGAGCTCATTCACCGTCTTACCTATCGCATAGCGATACTGGCGAACGAAGACGAACTCTCCCTCCTTCGTAATGGCGATGGTATTTACCCAATCGGGATATTCCAGCACGTAATATTCATCGATAATGGCTCCCGTAGGCAATTCCACCTTATCCACTCGTGCCGTGAGCCAAGGCTTCTCTATCAGATACTTCTGCGAGAGCGTCTTCCATTTCATATCTTTATCAGCCATTTTCTTACTTCATTTAAAAAACTGGATTTTCTTCATTTAAATTGATGATGCAAAAGTACAAAAAAAGATTGAAAAACAAATAACTTACTTGTTATTTCTTTCGAAAACTTTATCCTTTGGAGTATCCTGGGTAGGAGTTCCCACCTTGCCGCCTATGCTGCATTCACCCATGTTCACACCCAGCACATTCTCGAAGCTGATGCCTGTCTTAGCATTTTTTACTTCAATCTTGTCGAATGAAACATTAGTAACAGGCTTAGCCTCTGTACCCTGCAAAACCAAGGCTGCAGCACTCACGTTGTTACACTTCAAACCATCCACGAAGATATTCTTCACGGTAGAGAAATGATGGTTTGTCTGTCCCTCACCTGCATAACGACTGGTTACGTAGAAGAGATCCTCCACATCACCAAACGTACAGTTTTTTACAAATACATTCTCCACAAAACCGCCACGATCAGGGTTGGTCTTGATAAAGATTCCACGCTTGCAATAGCCAGCATAATCACAGTTCTCTACGATTACGTTTCTTACACCAGAAGACATTTCGCTGCCGATAACCACCGCATGCAAGCCCTTGAAATGACAGTTGCGGATGATGATGTTCTCTGATGGCATCTTGGCATTCCAGCCATCATTGTCACGTCCGCTCTTAATTGCCACGTTGTCGTCACCATTATTAAAAGCAATGCCCTCTATCAGGATGTTTCGGGAACACTCTGGATCAAGACCGTCGTTATTGATAAGCTTGGCATCATATCGCAAATTACGACAGATGATATTCTCACTTTTCAAGAGATGGATGCACCAGAATGGAGAATTGGTGATCTTCACGCCTTCCAGGGTAATTCCCTGGCAGTTGTAGAGCTGAACGAGCTGAGGACGAAGCCAGTAGCCATCTCCAAACTTGCGCTCACTTACAGGCACTTCCTCGTGATTCATCTTGCGGCTCAACTGCTGCGCTTTCTTCTGATTAGGCTTCCACTTGGCAAAGGTAGTCATGGCGTTGCCGTCGATGGTTCCCTCGCCAATGATAGAAACATTCTTACAGCCATAGGCATAGATGAGAGGAGAATAGTTGTAGAGGAAAGTTCCCTCCCAACTGGTATTAACGATAGGATAGTACTTCTCTTCTGGCGCAAACTTCAGGGTAGCTCCCTTCTGCAGTTCCAGACAGATATTGCTTGCCAGTACGATAGGTCCCTTAATATAATAGGTACCCGCAGGCACCACAATCTTGGCACCCTTCATCGCCGAAGCCTTCTTGATGGCCTTGGCAAAAGCTGCGCGACAATCGGTCTTACCATCGTTCTTGGCTCCAAAGTTCTTAATCTGTAATGATTTCGCTGCAATCTTTGCACCGGAAATATGGTTCAAGATACTGTCACGAAGAGTGACTCTTCGCTGCTCAATGGCAGTAGCAACCAAAGTATTCCCTCCTGCTACCTGAGCATTTCCCTGAAGGCTGTTGAATGTACAAAGGCAAGTCATAGCCATTAAAATAGTTTTTGTATTCATTATAGTTTGTTTTTATGATTTCGATTGCAAAATTAATAAAAAAACGCCAGATAACATAGAAAAAGACCTGAAAAATATCTTGTTTAAGTCAGGCTAACCTATTCTTAGCCCCTAATTTTAGAAGATTTAACCCATTCTAAGTCCCTAATTTTAGAAAAAACAGTATCTTTGCAAGGCATAAAAATCATTCGCATAAAGGGATTTAATCAAATAAAAAGACATCATGGCAGAACATCTTATTATAAAAGATTCCTTAATATTCATTTCCCTCTTGCTTGATCACACTCGGACCATCGATGAGTTCAGGCTGAGGGGCATTTCGGTTCACATCACCATATGCTCTGCCCAGATCACTCATCGTAATACTGATGTTGCGGTTCACGGGTCTGTCTTTATTTAATAGACTGTGCGAGAAGAGCCACTGATAGGTTTTCTTCAGATAAAACACGCGAGCAGGGGTACCGTGATTGGCACCCTTCCACCAGTCGTATATCAATCGGGTATCCTTGCCATCCTTCACAAGTTTATCTACCACCACCTTCGATTGCTTTACCGGTACTGCCCTATCTGCTGTGCCATGAATAATCCAGAAAGGCAAATCGCCCAATCCACTCACATCCTTATACGAACAGCCGCCACACAGCGCCATGCCGGCAGCTATCCTGTCGGGATAAGTGGCGCAGACATCCATGGTGCCATAACCGCCCAAACTCATGCCCAAGACATAAACCCTATTAGAATCGCATGGGTAATTCTTCTTCACCCAGTCTAGCATATCCATGATTTTCTTCGGATTCCAGGCTCCTCCCGGATTCTGCGGAACGATGGTCAGCGCATCGATATCGCGCCCCTTGACGATGGCATCAAGCGGTCCGTATCTTCTCACCTTATTCAGATTTCTTCCACAAAGACTGGCACCATGCAGAAAGATGATGACCGGTGTCTGTTCTTGCGAATAGAAATAATCTACCGGCGTATAAACCCAGAAGTTGTAACCTCCCGGAATCTCATCTTTCACAGCTCGCAGAAAGTCGTAAGCCGACATGCTGCATACGGAAAGACAGAATAATATAAACAAAAATATCTTCTTCATTTTCTTCCTTTTTTACCTGTTTAGTATCACGCTCCCTGTTTCATACCATGAACGTTCATCACACAAAAGTAAGTAAATATCAGCATATTACCAAATATCATCCCTATATTTTTCTTTTTTTTATCCAAAAGAAAGATTCGTTTAAACTTCCAGGTAGAAAGATAAACAACGATTATTTGTGTTAAAAATCATAAGAATCACATCGGTTCGCATTATTTTTATTATCTTTGCATCATAACAAGACATATAATAAATAAATATAGAATTATGAATGTAGGAGATAAAATACCAGAGATTCTTGGCATTGACCAGGACGGACGTGAGATAAAGGCAAGCGACTACCGTGGTCGCAAGATTGTGCTCTACAGTTATCCGAAGGCTAACACCAGCGGATGCACTGCCGAGGCTTGCTCCCTGCAAGCACATAAGGAGGAGCTGGCAGCAGCCGGTTATGAGATTATCGGCGTAAGCAAGGACAAGCAGGCTCTGCAGAAGAAGTTTGCCGAAACCAAGGGTTTGCAGTTCCCTCTTATCGCAGATACCGAAACCACCTTACTGCAGGAACTCGGCTGCTGGGGCGAGAAGGTAACCTGCGGCAGAAAGACCATCGGTATCCTCCGCACTACCTATCTTGTCAACGAAGAAGGCGTCATTGAGAAAATCTTCACTCCTAAAGAGATCAAGACTAAGATTCATGCAGAGCAGATTCTGGATTACATCCATCAATAGAGAACAAAGATGACAGAATTTGAAAAAATGAGAAACAGCGAGCTCTATGATTTCAGCAACAAGGAAGGCATGAAAAGCATAGAGCACGCCAACCGTCTCTGCTGCCGCCTGCAGACGCTAACCCTGTTTGATGAAGACTATCGAACCATTATCGAAGAACTGATTCCTGGCATTCCAGCTTCAGCCACCATCTGTCCACCCTTCCACTGCGACCATGGTCACGGCATCAAGGTGGGTGAGAATGTATTCATCAACTATGGCGCCACGATGCTCGATGAAGGCTGGATTACCATCGGCAACCGCACCCTGATAGGTCCGAACTGCCAGCTGGTAACCCCTAACCACCCCATCAATTATATGGAACGACGCAAGCCAGTAGAAACAGGCTTCCCCATCACCATTGGCGAGGATTGCTGGCTGGGCGCAGGAGTCATCGTCTGCCCTGGAGTAACCATCGGCAACCGCTGCGTAATCGGTGCCGGCAGCGTAGTGGTCAAGGATATTCCTGATGACTCCATGGCTGTGGGAAATCCGGCAAGAGTTATCAGAAAGCTCAGATAACAAGAAAAAAAAAAATCAAAAGAGTATGTTAGAACACATTGCAGATTTCACAGCGTGGCCAATCCTTACGGGAATTTTCATTGGCTATATTGCCAACCGCATCATGAGCGGCGAAGGCAAAGGATGTTGTATGAACCTATTCATAGGTATTGTGGGCAGTTATGCCGGCGCCATCATCAGCAATCTGCTGAACATAGAACTGTTTGGCAAGGGTTATCTTACCAACTTCGTCTTCTGCGTCATTGGCGCCATAGCGGTATTGTGGATTTGGAAGAAGCTTTTCGATTAACATCCCATCAAGTAGATATAAATATTGATTTTAAAAAAACATAAGATTATGACAAACAAGGAATTGATACTCGCCCAACTGATGAGGGCGATGATAAAATATGATAGTGGCGATGCGCCACGCATCCAGCATTTCGTAAAGGTGCACGACTTTGCCCGTATGATTGCAATAGCAGAAGGAATGACCGGAGAAGACCTCTTCGTGCTCGAAGCAGCAGCCATTCTTCACGATGTAGGCATTCACGTTTCAGAAGCCAGATACGGCAACTGCAATGGCAAGCACCAGGAAGAACTGGGTCCTGACGAGGCAAGAAAAGTACTGTCAGAAGTAGATGGATTCACAGCCGCACAGATAGAAAGAATCTGCTGGCTCATTGCCCATCATCATACTTATAAGGATGTAACCAGCCTCGACCACCGCATTCTGCTCGAAGCTGATTTTCTGGTCAATTCCTTCGAAGACCATCTTGCTCCCGAAGGCATCATCACCTTCCGCGACCATGTATTCCGCTCGGAATCAGCTATCAGTATGCTGAATGATATGTGGGGGCTGTAACGAAAGTTACTTTCTTGGAAAGAGCATCATAGAGGGAAGGTGAAAGTACAACAAACTGCTGTTATGTATTTTAATTAAAATAATACCTTTATTCTATTTCACTTCTGTCAGTTTGCCCGTCTGTGAGTCAATGATATAGCCATGAAGATTGACGTCTTTTGGTACGAGAGGGTGTGTACGGATCGTATTGATGGTATTCCTTACAGAATCCTCTGTGTCGTGGAATCCCTCCAGCCAATGGTCGAGGTCGATGCCGCAAAGCCCGATGGTATCGATAACATTCTGATGGATGCCACGTTTGAGCATCAATTTCTTCATCTGCTGTCCGTTCATGTGGCATGCACCGCAGTTGGAGTGGGCAATGACCATGATTTCCTCTACACCCAATTCGTAGATGGCTACAAGGAGACTACGCATAGCAGAGTCGAAAGGACTGATAACCAGTCCACCGGCGTTCTTGATGAGCTTGGCATCCCCGTTCTTCAGGCCCAAAGCTGCTGGCAGAAGCTCAGTGAGGCGGGTGTCCATACAGGAAAGAATGGCAAGTTTCTTGTCTGGATATTTACTCGTAAGATACTTTTCGTAAGCCTTACTGGCTACGAAGTTTTCATTATACTTGATGATTTCTTCTATAATCATAGTCATGTAAATTGAAATGTGAAACTAAATTTTCCTATTTCTCAGGGGTTGGCTTGAGGTAAGCCATGAATTTCTCTGGCTGATAGTTGAGAACCAGCTCATCCGGGAACTCTGCTTTTTCTACCAGTGGCATAATGTTGCTGTAGTCGGCAATCATCGCAGAGAAGTGGGCATCACTTCCGAAGATGACTGGAGTTTCATACTTCTTGGCAAGTTCCAGCAGTTCCAGATTATTGGGAGCAGCCACAGTCTTGTGGCGGATGGGAGCCATGGAATGGTTGTTGATTTCAAGCAAGGTATGCGTCTCCCTGGAAACTTTCATGAGTTCCTCGAAATCCAGTTCTGCCGTACCATCGCCAGGATGAGAGATAATCTGCACGAAGGGATTGCGCATGGCATTGATGACACCCTGCGTATTCTCCTCCTTACTTCCTCCCTGCCAGCAAAGGCTATGGATGCCTGCTATTCGGATATCCAGCATACGCCAGTAATCCTCGTCGAGATCGATATCTCCCTTCGTATTGAGAATGTTGAGTTCTGCTCCAAGCATCAGTTTGATTCCATAGAGCTGGCGTGGAACACAATGAAGGTTTCTGAAATAAATAGGATCACAGGTACCCGGGATATTGGGACCGTGCTCTGTGATTCCCAAGATATCCAACCCTTTCTCCTTTGCTGTCAAGGTCATTTCCTGCAAACTGCTGAAGGCATGACCTGATGCTATTGTATGTGTATGAACGTCTAATAATGTTTTCATGGGGCAAAGCAAAGGTAACAAATATTTATAGATTACACAAGAAAAAGTACTATATAATGCTCGTTTTATAAAAAATTTTAATTTTATGGGATTTTTCTTGGCTATTTAGCATTGTATATTGATTTTTTCTTATCTTTGCAGGTACAATTCAAAAGATTGATTATTATGCAGATATTATTGGCAAATGCCAAAATCATGTTTGAGAAGGCAGACAGGAAGCCTATCTCCGTGCCACTATTCCAATCAGTTGCCAATGACTTGGCCAAAGAAATGGCAATGATGAATGTAGAGGAATTGGCTAAGCAACTGGATTGCAGCAGCAAGATTGCAATGACGAACTGGAAGCGATATCATGATTTTATGGCTGCAGAGAAGATGCCTGCTATCCTGGCTTACAATGGTCAGGCATACAAACATTTGCGTGCCAGTTCTTTGAGCGAGGAGTCGTTAGAGTATGCCCAGAAACATCTCTGGATTACCTGCTTCCTTTATGGATTGCTTCGACCGTTGGATGGCATTGTACCTTATCGTATGGAGCATTGCGTATCGCTCGAAGCTACAAACGACAAGCCTATCAATCAGTTCTGGAAAGACAAACTGACAGATGTTCTCATCGATAGTGTGAAAGCTGATGATGGTATACTCATCCATCTTTCTACAGAGGAATATGAACATCTGTTCGATTGGAAGAGAGTATGTAAGGAGATAAAGGTCATTCAGCCACTCTTTTATGTCCGACAGAAAGACGGCAGATTGAAGATGCAGGCTGTATGGGCTAAATCTTGCCGTGGAGCCATGGTGAGATATATCCTGAATAATCAGCTTCTTACTCCAGAGGAACTGGCAGGCTTCAGTTACGAAGGTTTTGAATATGAGCCAGAATTAGGAGAAGCTGCTTTTCCTCATTTCGTTCGTTGAAATAGAACAAAAGCAAACGAACGTTATAAAAGGAAGATGCTGTATGTTTGGATTGAATAAGAGCACCCAATATATCATAGAAGTATCATCATTTTACGATTGTACAACTAAAAAGTGTATAGTTGTACAACTAAAGAGGTTATAGTTGTACGACTATAGGGTATACAGTTGTACAACTAAACAGGTTATAGCTGTACGACTAAAAGGTGTTGTCACTAGGCTCAGCAGAGGTGCTGACTGCAGTCAGCAGACCTGCTGACTAGGCTCGGCAGAGCTGCTGAGCCTAGTGGCAATGTCTGAGAAGGTTTATGCTTGTACTCTAAAAGACGCTAGTTCTGACTCCAGGAAACGCTTCTTTTAACTCTCGGATACGCATCCTTCAACGAGAAGAGACGCTTCATTCAAGTTAAGGAGACGCTTCATTCAACGAGAAGAGACGCTTCATTCAAGTTAAGGAACCGATTTCGTCAACCTAAAGAGCCGTTTCAACAACTACGTCTTAGTTACTCCTTCTTCCACAAACGATAGAGCGTTATTGGACCTTCCTTGGTAGCATACATTCTGGCAGCCGGTTCCTCACAGAGATCATTCAACACCTTATTGGCATGATAGCGGGTGACACCGAATTCACGAATCATATCCTTCACCGTGATATAACCCTGCTGCTGACAAATCTCTACAATATCAGCAAACTCCTTATCCGCCTCTTTTGGAGTAGATTTCACACTCCAATACTGTCGGCTGCAGCCATTAGAGTGGCGTTTCAGCCTTTCCAGGAACTCCTTCGTGGGCTGAATTTCCAAGCCGCAGATATCCACCTCATTGGCTGGAATCAGCTCCCCCTCATGATAGGTCCTTTTCCATTCGATTCCATTTTTGTCCTTATGCTTCACCATCCCCAGCTTAGGCTTGACGATAAACATATCGCCTACCCTCACCTCGTTGCCTTCAGCCAAGGCGTAAAGCGTTTCATCCTCCAGCGTTTCCAATGCGGAGATAAAGGACGAAACGTTCATCGCACAATGATCGCGAACACGCTTCTCCATCTTCTCCCTGTCAACGACATCCTGTTTCACGAACATCGGATGTATCTGATACTTACCGCTTTCGTCCTTCAAGGGCGTGCGATGCTCCAAATAATTGATTGAACCTGTTGCTCTAGCCATATTCTTAGTTGTTTTGATTCTTTAAAAGATTATGCGCAAAAATACTGATTCTTAGCGAGATATGCAATTATTTTATGTTAACTTTGCTAAAAGATAGAGTTATAAAAGGGAGTTTTATGACAAAAGATAGAGTTATAAAGGGGTGTTTTATGATAAAAATAAGGTTGCCCTTTCAATCTATCAACAAAGACATCAGAATAAGATGAAGCGATGCCCAACCACCGCTTCACCTTATATGGCGACACCACATACATGATTCCCAGACCAACACCTGCCAAAACGCCTAGGCTGCCTAAGGAAACCAAAGTATATTTTAAACCTTTCCTCATTACATTTTATCTTTTAGTTGTTTTCAGGGAGACAAAGATAGTGAATTTATCCGAAACAGCATAGAAAGTTGGGGGATAAATGTATGAAATGAGGGTCTGGAAGTACGAAATGATATAACGGATGCTAGGCAACATCCCTCAAACATCCGTTTTGTTAAAATCATACACACATAACAGATTGCAAATCTGATCCTATTTTATGAAGACCATCTACAATACGTTTACGCTGCTGCTCACGTGGTTTCTTCAAACCATTCACATAGTGTGACAAAAGACTTTGGTTTATTCCAGAAGCACGACTAATTGCCGCTAGAGAAACGTATGGAGAATATGCCTTCAAAAGAGTAGTTGCATCCAGATAGTTATACACAAACTCATAATCTCCGTTCTTCAGCCATTCGGGAACATCTCCTCCATTTTCCACAAGGCCTTCAACATGAAACTTCAAACTATCCTTTGATTTGAGGTATAACTGAAAAATCTTGAAAAATGCACTCTTATTTGAACAGTCTTGGATTAACTTGTATTAGCGTATCTATCAATAGAAAATCCTCACCATTGTTGCGAACATCGCTAAATTTGACTTTTATAAAACCTGATTTTTCTGAGGGTTGTAATATATCTTCTTCTCTGATTGTGTTATATAAACTGTCTTGTTGGTCTAAATGTGGAATCCATATTGGGGTTGGTTCAATAATATGTTGCCATTCACCATTGATGTTTGTGAAAGCATTATAGCGCATCCACATGGAAGTAGGCCATTGTGTGACATAGCCCCATTCTTCTGTGCCATTGCCGTCTAAATCACCCTCTTTTATAAAGTCTATGCCTACTGTTTTTCCAACGATAAGGTCTTTGACTGTGCCGTTTGTTGTGTAAACTCTCCATTCATAGTGACAACCACCATACGTTCCGTCCTCTTTTGGAGAGAGGGAATCAATCGGTTCACATATAAGAGTGTCAACATCTATTCCGTTGAATTTCCCTATTAGAGTATCGCGGTACTGTGCTAAACTATCTGAATCAAGTGACTTATGCGCCTTATGCGCCTTATTGTTATTGCATCCACTCATTAGTACGGCAATAACTGCCAAAACTATTTTGTTACTTTTGATATTCATAATATTTAATCCTAATTTTCCGTATAATTTAATTCTTTTAGTCGTAGTCGGGAAGGCTCATCTAACTGCGTGCATTCCCAGAAAGCTCTATTTCCTATCTTCGTTACAGAGTTTGGAATAGTGACGCTTTGAAGAGATTCGCACCGTCTAAAAGCTCCACCTCCTATCTTCGTTACAGAGTTTGGAATGGTGATGCTTTGAAGAGATTTGCACACATTGAAAACTCCATCTCCTATGCTTGTTATAGAGTTTGGAATGGTGACACTTTGCAGAGAATAGCACTGTTCAAAAGCGTAATCTCCTATGCTTGTTACAGAGTTTGGAATAGTGACGCTTTGAAGAGATTTGCACGAGCCAAAAGCGGCATCTCCTATCTTCGTTACAGAGTTCGGAATGGTGATGCTTTGAAGAGATTTGCACGAGCTAAAAGCTGCATCTCCTATGCCTGTGACTGAGTTCGGAATTATATAATTGACGCAATCTTTTATTGTACTAACAATAGCAGTCTTATCCTTATTGAACAAGCAAACATCATCATTTTGGAAATATGTTGAGTTACAAATGAAAAAACATATATTGCAACCAAGAAAAGCGTTATTTCCGATATTTCTTACAGAGTTCGGAATGGTGATGCTTTGAAGAGATCTGCACAAACAGAAAGCTCTATTTCCTATGCTCTTTACTGAGTTCGGAATAGTGACGCTTTGCAGAGATTCGCAGCCACCAAAGGCTTCATCTTCTATGCTCGTTACAGAGTTCGGAATAGTGACGCTTTGCAGAGATTCGCACAAAAAGAAAGCTTTATTTCCTATGCTCGTTACAGAGTTTGAAATAGTGACGCTTTGCAGAGATTCGCACAAAATAAAAGCTCCATCTCCTATGCTCGTTACTGAGTTTGGAATGGTGACGCTTTTAAGAGATTTGCACAACCAGAAAGCGTAATCTCCTATGCTTGTTACAGAGTTCGGAATGGTGATGCTTTGAAGAGAATTGCACCATCTAAAAGCTCCATCTCCTATGTTTGTTACAGAGTTCGGAATAGTGACGCTTTGAAGAGATTCGCAGCCACAAAATGCATTAGCACATATTTTTTTTGATCGATTATCTATATTAAAAACAGATTTCCAATAAATAGCACCATAAACAATTCTAAAATCAGAAGAATATAAAATCCCATCTTTTATGATGAAGTTTTTAGATTGAATATCCATATTCATAATATGGAAGCATCCTCGCCATGGGTTGTTATGGGCAATATATTTTACGGATGCTGGAATATTACATGAAACCAAACTTTCGTTAGCAAATGCCAAAGAACCGATAGATATTATCGTAGAGGGCAGCTTTACACTTCTAATACCAGTAGATTGGAAAGCACCATCGCAAATAACTTCTGTTCCTTCTCTTACAACATATTCTTCCTCCCATGATGAGAAATAAGCCTTTAATAGCTTTTTCCCATCGCGACTATACTTAACTCCATACTCATCTTTAATAGCATCCTTTAAATCCTCTTCCGTTGCTTTTGTAGAAAGGACTTCTTCAATTGGCTTTTCTACCTTATTAAGCAAAAACAAGCGGAAAGAAACAGCAGATAGTTCTTGCTGTGAGTGCGCCAAAGTGAACAAAGCATATAATTTCGAAAATTCCGCATCATTCAAAAGAGCACATAGTGATTTCATCATCAGACATTCACCGATGTTATGGAAATCAGATTCTGATAACAGAAGTGAATCTGACCTAGCATTATTCTGCAACAAAGAGGTGTCTAAAGCTATTGCTTTCAGAGACATACCAATAAGCGCCAATGGAAAATCATCGATATGTTCATTGAAACATTCTTCTGTACGCAATGGATGGCGATAGTCAGGACTGCCCAATTCTCGCGCCTTTTGTCCTTGCATAGCGGGCACGTACATACCATCATAATCAACCAACACTAAGGCCCCATCTTCAGTAACTAAGATATTATCGGGCTTAAGGTCTCCATGAGCAAATGTTTGTGACATCAGCCAGGCAGCCATTCTACAAAACTGATATGTGATAAGCTGCAAAGCATATTTATCGGATATGTGTTGATGAACATACTTATCAAGCGTAACTCCTTCTACCCAGTCCATGAGTAATACAGGAAATTCTGTATCAGAAGAAACTGTAGAATCAACAAACAATTCTTTTTGGAAGTACTTGATGGAGCACAAATAGTTTGATGACACATATTCCAATTCGTCTGTTATCTGCTGATATGCTATATCACGTCCCTCTTGCTCTTTCAAAAAGCACTTCACTGCATATAGCTTCCCAGAGGATTCATCTTTCATCTTGAATACCACCGCAAAGTTACCGCTAGACATCACTATCTCACCAGCTTCATCGTAAACAGGACGAAGGGTGCTCAGTACATTAAAATTGTCTTCAGAATTCTTAATGGATTCAATGTATTCTGATATAAGAGGATAATTCATAATTATAATGTTTTGAAAGTGAAAGAATAGTCATCCAATGCTATTAGTTTATTCTTTAAGAGCTTAGATATATGCTTCTCAAGGGTATATCGACTTTTGCAGTTCATGAGTTTCAGTAGAACATCCTTGCGAAAATCAAATTTAGCAGAAGAGACATTCTTTATGAATGCTGACTCTCTCGTTCCCGTCCGTTCTGCTTCTTGAAGTTCGTCTGCAAAAGTGTTGCGATGCGACAACTCATACATCATCAAGATGTAATGTGCCAATGCATCGCTAGTACAGAATATTATTGCGTCCACTTTAAAAAGTGGTTCCGTTTGAAAGTTTAACATTCATTCGTTCTTTGACTTTTTGTAGTCTGGAGATTTTTTTTGTAACTTTGAAGTCTCAAACAACAATATAAGAATATGTTCAAAAAGAGTCCAAAGACAAAACTATTCAACTTGTTCAGTTCTCCTTCAGGACTGATGTGCGAACGAGAGAGTCGTATGTACGACGAAGAATCAGCTTGGCACAACAAGTTCTACAAGCAAGTAACCTCCAAGGTTGACGAAGACATTTTCAAACCGCTCCATACAACAGAGCGAGAGGATAATCGTGTCGGTCGTCCAAATGCTTCTATCCGCATTCTTGTCTCAATGATGATACTCAAAGAGGGATGCGGTTGCAGCGACGAGCAGTTGTATGAGCAATGCCGATTCAATCTGCTTTATCGCCGTGCCCTTGGTATGGTGACTCTTGATGAACAGTGTCCAGCCATAGATTCTTATTATGGATTCCGCCGTAAGATCTGCGAGTATGAGGAGCAAAAAGGCGTGAACCTTTTTGACAAATGCTTCAAGCAAATCACCAAGGCACAAGCTATTGAGTATCGCATCTCCGGCAAGGCTATCCGTATGGACAGCAAACTCATTTCCAGCAATATCGCTTGGTACTCTCGTTATGAGATTATCCATGCGACTTTGTTAAATGCGTGTCTGAGGAGTCGTTGAGTCGCATTGATGACCAACTCGTTCATCAGGTTATGGATAGAAAAGAACACGATGAAAGCAGATGCGAATTTTTGAAGAAAGCACTACGAGGCTCTTTCCTTGTTTCTGCAGGTCTATTTTGGGGTTCAAAAGAGATCTGCGAACGGTCGGTGTTTAAAGTTTTGTTATTTGTACTCCTATATGCGTTATGTGGTACCTTTACTCAAATATCACCTCGTTAGGATTGTAGCCTTGAGCAGCAAACCTATTACGAATATTCTTTTTCGCCGTAGACTCCTGTTCGGGAATGTTAGGCTGATAATTGAGAATGGTCTCTGAAATTCTGTTTTCTCCAATGCGTCCATAAATTACTTTTTCCATTGCTACAACTTTAATCCCCGACTCCCAAGCAGGATGGTAAAATAACTATTGGTAGCTACACATACAAAAAGCGTGGGAATCTACCTGTCGCTTGTCCCACGCATAGAGGCTCTGGCATCGCCCAATTGTCGAAACGAGCAACGCCGAAGCCCACGCCGATATGTATATAAACGATAAACTTTTTGCCATGAGCCATTAATGGCCACCAGCAATTTGCATGTCGGATATTACATACCCATGAGCGTCATTGTTGCTTTGATTCTTGACAACTGTTTGTTTGGAACTGCCAGATTCCTATGCGTCAAGCACAAAGCGTCACAGATAACGCCTCTCCTATATATAGGCTCTCGTCCCGCAGCGTCCGCCCTCGGGCTTCGGCATTGTTCGGAGAACAGGTGCAAAGGTACACATTTTTTTCTAATTCAGATTCTGCTTTACACAAAAATAACACTTTTGCAAGGCCTGTGACCTTGTTTTTGCCAATATTTCCGTTGAAAATCGCGAAAAAGAGCAAAAATGTTTGGTTGGAAACAAAAAAGTTTGAATCCACTTTAAAAAGTCTTTTTAGATAATTTCTTCAAATGTAATCATCTGATAATCAAATGGCGTTTTGTAGGATAAAGAACTAAAAAGTACTTTTTGAAGTGGGCTCATAATTTAATTCTTTTAGTCGTAGTTGGGAAGGCTCATCTAAATGCGTGCAATTCCAGAAAGCTCCATCTCCTATGCTTGTTACTGAGTTTGAAATGGTGACGCTTTGAAGAGATTCGCAGCCAATAAAGGCTTCATCTCCTATGCTCGTTACAGAGTTCGGAATGGTGATGCTTTGAAGAGATTTGCACGAACTAAAAGTTCTATCTCCTATCTTCGTTACAGAGTTCGGAATTATATAATTGACGCAATCTTTTATTCTACTAACAATAGCTGTCTTATCCTTATTGAACAAGCAAACATCATCATTTTGGAAATATGTTGAGTTACAAATGAAAAAACATATATTGCAACCAAGAAAAGCGTTATTTCCGATATTTCTTACAGAGTTCGGAATGGTGATGCTTTGAAGAGATCTGCACAAACAGAAAGCTCTATTTCCTATGCTCTTTACTGAGTTCGGAATAGTGACGCTTTGCAGAGATTCGCAGCCACCAAAGGCTTCATCTTCTATGCTCGTTACAGAGTTCGGAATAGTGACGCTTTGCAGAGATTCGCACAAAAAGAAAGCTTTATTTCCTATGCTCGTTACAGAGTTTGAAATAGTGACGCTTTGCAGAGATTCGCACAAAATAAAAGCTCCATCTCCTATGCTCGTTACTGAGTTTGGAATGGTGACGCTTTTAAGAGATTTGCACAACCAGAAAGCGTAATCTCCTATGCTTGTTACAGAGTTCGGAATGGTGATGCTTTGAAGAGAATTGCACCATCTAAAAGCTCCATCTCCTATGTTTGTTACAGAGTTCGGAATAGTGACGCTTTGAAGAGATTCGCAGCCACAAAATGCATTAGCACATATTTTTTTTGATCGATTATCTATATTAAAAACAGATTTCCAATAAATAGCACCATAAACAATTCTAAAATCAGAAGAATATAAAATCCCATCTTTTATGATGAAGTTTTTAGATTGAATATCCATATTCATAATATGGAAGCATCCTCGCCATGGGTTGTTATGGGCAATATATTTTACGGATGCTGGAATATTACATGAAACCAAACTTTCGTTAGCAAATGCCAAAGAACCGATAGATATTATCGTAGAGGGCAGCTTTACACTTCTAATACCAGTAGATTGGAAAGCACCATCGCAAATAACTTCTGTTCCTTCTCTTACAACATATTCTTCCTCCCATGATGAGAAATAAGCCTTTAATAGCTTTTTCCCATCGCGACTATACTTAACTCCATACTCATCTTTAATAGCATCCTTTAAATCCTCTTCCGTTGCTTTTGTAGAAAGGACTTCTTCAATTGGCTTTTCTACCTTATTAAGCAAAAACAAGCGGAAAGAAACAGCAGATAGTTCTTGCTGTGAGTGCGCCAAAGTGAACAAAGCATATAATTTCGAAAATTCCGCATCATTCAAAAGAGCACATAGTGATTTCATCATCAGACATTCACCGATGTTATGGAAATCAGATTCTGATAACAGAAGTGAATCTGACCTAGCATTATTCTGCAACAAAGAGGTGTCTAAAGCTATTGCTTTCAGAGACATACCAATAAGCGCCAATGGAAAATCATCGATATGTTCATTGAAACATTCTTCTGTACGCAATGGATGGCGATAGTCAGGACTGCCCAATTCTCGCGCCTTTTGTCCTTGCATAGCGGGCACGTACATACCATCATAATCAACCAACACTAAGGCCCCATCTTCAGTAACTAAGATATTATCGGGCTTAAGGTCTCCATGAGCAAATGTTTGTGACATCAGCCAGGCAGCCATTCTACAAAACTGATATGTGATAAGCTGCAAAGCATATTTATCGGATATGTGTTGATGAACATACTTATCAAGCGTAACTCCTTCTACCCAGTCCATGAGTAATACAGGAAATTCTGTATCAGAAGAAACTGTAGAATCAACAAACAATTCTTTTTGGAAGTACTTGATGGAGCACAAATAGTTTGATGACACATATTCCAATTCGTCTGTTATCTGCTGATATGCTATATCACGTCCCTCTTGCTCTTTCAAAAAGCACTTCACTGCATATAGCTTCCCAGAGGATTCATCTTTCATCTTGAATACCACCGCAAAGTTACCGCTAGACATCACTATCTCACCAGCTTCATCGTAAACAGGACGAAGGGTGCTCAGTACATTAAATTTGTCTTCAGAATGCTTAATGGATTCAAGATATTCTGATATAAGAGGATAATTCATAATTATAATGTTTTGAAAAAAGACGCAGTTCATTATATGCCCATTTGCGATCGGCTTTGCCGGAAGAAAGGAATGCCAAAAGGATTTTCTTCTGGTCATTCCAGTCAAGATAAGCAAAACGTCGTTGAATCTCGGAACGTGCATCAACTACTTTGCCCTTCTCACGATTGACAAACCATTTAATCAGTTTTGCTATAGGACGATTGCGCATACAATTACGGTTACTGTTAATGAATGAAATGCAAAGCAGCAAGAATAATGATACCGGCAATAATAATCCAACGATTGATTTTAATTGCTTTAGTCGTAGCTTCGGAAGAAGTCGCTAATTCATTTTGCAAATTCTTAATCTCGTTATTTATATTATCAGTGGCTCTTTTAATTGTGTTGCATGAAGTCTGTATGCCATTAACTGTATTGGTAACGGCATCTACTTTTGTTTCAATGGATTTTATCGTAGGAGTAGTATCTTCGATTATGTTTTTCAACTCCTGATTCCATTGATTCAACTTCTCAGTAATGCTGTCAGCATGTTCCTTAATCTTGGAAGGAAGGTCATCAACCTTTTGTTTGATTGATGCAATAGCTTCATCTTGACCCTTTTGAGAATCCTTCAAATCCTTGGAAATGGCAGAAAGAGACTCTTTAATGGTTTGAATCTCTTTTGTGGTAGTTTTTATCTCCTCACGAAGGGCATTAAGTTCTTTAACCCTTTCTGCCAACAAGTTATTCTGCTCAGTAAATTTCAGTAAAGAAGTATCGACTGAAGAAGTGAATTTGGAAATAATAGATTCGCAAGCAGAAGTCATTTTATCCACTGATATCTGCAATTCTTTTGATATTCCAACCTGTGCTCCTGCTAATTGTTTCTCCCATTCTTTGATTTCCTTAACAATGGAATTGATGGAAGCGACATAACCAGCAACGGCATTTTGCAATTCTTCACTTGCTTGAACAGTGGTTTCAACTTGTTTTCTTGCAGAATCAAGTTGCTTTAGGTTCTGTTCTAACCTTTCCAAAGTAGCGTTAATATCGTATGCCATTTTGATATAATTATTTTAGATATTTCTTTGTTATTTCATTTAATTTATCCTCATGGACAAAAAGTGTTATCGTCTTCTTACCATCGTCAACCAAGTTCTGCTTGATAAACTTGTCATCTTTACGAACTTTGGTTTTAAGATAAGATGTAAATGTGTCAATGTCACTCCAGACCTGCTTATTATCTCTGTTATATAAAGTCATAAAGCCTTCAATATAATTGTTATAAGCATTATTTTTCAGCTTCTGGTTATTTCCTGCACCTAAGAAAGTAATGCAATAAGCAAGCAAAAGTTGCAAAGCAGCATTATCAGGATGTGCTCTCAGACAAAGTAAGGTCGCGCCATACAGATGTTTGACATTATCCACTTCACTGCCAGAGTTATCATTAACAGGGTCAATGATTTCAATATACTTCTTAACGACATCGAATCCATCTTTTCCCTCTATATCTGTATCATCCTTCAGGGAATAAGGTTTTCCGTTGACTTCATAGCCTGTTCGTGCATACTTAGAGTTGAAGTATAAATGAATAAACTCTTTCAGCCATTCGTCGTTACCATTTGCTTGACGTTCAATGATACTGTCCTCACATGCTATACACATGTCCTCGATGGCACGATAACGCTTCTTTTCGAGGTATTCATACACAAAGGCAGTTAAATAACCCAAGCAACGGTCTAAATAATTGCGCCCTGGCTGTCTGTCAATTTCATCCACCTTCTTCTGTGCTTGCTCCAAAGAGTAATACTTACAGAAGAAATCCAACATATACTGTTTGAACTCTTCATCAGTGCGTTTGTGGATTTTAAGTTCGTATGTTTGTGACAGATAATCAATAGTCACATCATCAACAATCCCTATGCAGCACATTCTGTATATGGCTTTATCTGTATCGTCTTTATCTCTTTTCTTACAGAAAGCCATTCGTAGTCTCTTATAGATGCTTTCATTTGCATGATTGCGAAGCCATCTGGCATCACCAGAACATCTGGCTATCTTAGCGATTAACTCATTGAAATCGCCAATCTTTTTCAAATTCAACTTACCATATCTGTCCTCATTGATGTTTTGCCATCCCTGTTCCTCTGAGATATCAAGGATCTCATTTTTGATTGAAGCTTCAAAGTCTTCAGGATCTTGTTGAACATTATTTTCCCAAGAAACGACAACACTGGCATTACCGTCTTCGTCGGCATGTTCCATTGCCTTATATATACCTTCTGTTATATTGTCTTCTCCCTCCAATGGGCGCATAAGTGCTTTAGCAGAATAATCTTCATATGATTGGAGTATCTGAATCAAACAATTAGATATATACAAACATAACGTATAATCAAATCCCAGATAATTATATGTTGGGCGCAGGGTGTCGAGGAAGATATAACCGTATTGTCTGTTATTATCTTCTTCCGAAATGATTTTAACTGCATTTTTTTTTGTATCTATCTTTAAGCATACATCTTCGTTTCCTGCTTCGTCTCTCAACTTTGCCTGAATCTCTGTTAGAAGCGTAGGCTTAGCATTGATAATCCTATCTGTGAGTTCAACAAGAATGACCTTCTCTTTGAATAGACCACGGAAAGAATTATTATGGAACCACAAGTTAATGTCCTTGTCTATGTTCTCCAGGAATCCCTGCTTTCTGATAATATCAAGAATCTTATCTGCCTGTTCTTTGGTACAGTTATTATATTTGCACAATGCAGGAATATCGTCTGCAAGAACAAATTTATTGACATACCATTCAAGCCATGTTGGGTCTTCCTCTCCCATCAAATACCGAATATCATTTATTTTATCTATAGTAAATTCAATGAATTCAGTTGGATCATATAACACATAAGATATGGCATGCTTCTTATCACGACCACCACGACCAGCCTCCTGAACATAACTTTCTATGGATGAAGGATGATTGATATGAATTGTGTATCTGATATTTGGCTTATCTATACCCATACCGAAAGCTTTAGTGGCCACCATCAGATTTTGGTCATTTTCATTAAATGACTTCATATCACCAGAAGGCTTGTCACCACCAACAAACGTACCCATAGACAAATCCTGCTCATGCTCTCGCAATTCAGTGGAGATACCTGTCCTGGTTCCCCAGACATTATCTTCTACGCCGAAAGTTCCATGCGCATGGGGACAGAATATTATACCGGCATTATTATAGTGTTGTTCACTATCTGTCGAATAGAAATCATCAGCAGAAAAGTCCTCTATATGAGCAACCCTTGATTTCTCAGTCTCATGCTGATTGACTTGCACTATGTCAGAAGGAATTTCATGCAGTAGCTCATACATCTTATTCTTCTTTGCTGTTGCTACAACATCTTTAAGTTCCCAATCTGATTTTGCTTTAAGCAAGAATTGCTCATTAGGCTCTCTCAATTCATCAAAATTAGAAAAGACCTCAATAATACGGTATGTTAGTTCTGGACGTGAATCAGACTCAGGACGTACTATTGTTTCACTGTCAATAGTAAGGTTTCCACCAAGAGTCAATTCACGCTCAACATCAGCAAGAACATCAAATGATGCAGTAGCCGTCAAACCAATAATAGACAATGGACGACCTGATTTTGTTTTCATGAAATTTATCATGTTTCGTCCAAGGTGGAGATAAGAAGTACGGAAATCATGCCCCCATTCAGATACACAATGAACCTCATCGATAATTCCATAAGAGAAATAGACATGATTCTTCTCGGTCATGGTAAGCAAACTTGAACGGAAGTTCTCCATCATAAATCTTTCCGGAGAAAGGAACATGAACAAGACAGAACCATTTTGCATAAGATTCAGTTTTTTAGCCTTCTCTTTGGCATCCATTCCACTGTTAACACATTCACAAGCATCGATTCGTGCTTCACGCAACCCCCGAACCTGGTCAACCATAAGTGAAACGAGAGGATCAACTATTATTGAAACACCTGGTTGTAAAATGCAAGATAACTGATATGTCAAAGACTTACCGCCACCAGTAGGTAGTAATCCGATAGTAGTCTTATCAGCCAAAGCATGGCTAAGAATAGGCAACTGACCAGGACGGAATGAAGGCTTTCGGAAAATATCTCGCAGGAAATATGTTATGACATCTTCCCTTTTCTTTATATTTACATAAGAGCCTGTGCCATCCTTTGTAACCAACGGAGGATATTGTATATTGTCTGCAGCGCAGATTGTGCGTTCACGTTTCTTGTAATGAGAGGAACGGATAAGATAGACTGTATCTGCATCGACATTCAAAGGCAGGGCGTCAATGTTGTCTCTAAGCAACATTGATATATCCAAGCAAAGGTCAAAATGTCCTTCTGGCATTTGAGTAACAACACGGTTTCCCAAATGCAATGGAGATTGTTTGAACTCTTCTGTTGATATAATCTGAAGCTTTATTTCCGGCAGTTTATCTGATGAACCTGCTAATTCACAAACATACTTATATTTCTCAGAAAGGTCTTTTATAGCCAAGGCAGAACATGGAACGTCACGTTCAACAATGGCAATATTCCAAACATCACTATTGAGACTAAGAGCACCAGACATCATCGCCTCCACTAACATTCGTTCAACTCGTGCAATAGCCATTGGTGCAAGAACTATTTGCAAAGTGTTCAACCAATTTCCAGACAGTGTCTTGTTATAATTAGCCTTTATTATCTTTAAGTAGTCAACTGAAGCAGCGTCATTTTCCCAATTTTGCATGAACGCCATATTTTTCAGTTGTTCAATACGATATGTGTCCCAGCCTCCATTGAGAGCCATTCGGTCACGTCGCTCATCATTAATTCGACGGAATATATTAGAATGATAACGCAGACCGTCCATTTCAAGAATGAAGCCGGTTCTTGCATCACCATAAGGAATCTCTAATGCGAAATCTACTCGTTGGTCTTTGCTGAATTTTCTATCTGGAATATCTACAATTGATGAAAGATTACGCTGTGGCTCAAAAACTTGAATCAGATATTCACTTTGAGAACCTTCCAAGTATTTTTCAGAAAAATTCTGCTAAAATATGCCGAATAGCTTAAAATGAGCGATTTACAAGTGTTTCACCTCAATAGAGGTAATGACTTGGTAATAGTTTTAACTTCTGTATTATACATAAGTTTGCATTACTTGTCAAACAACTCTTTTCGGTGACAAAGGTACAACATTTATGTGGATTGATGAAAATCATATCCATTTTTTAGATTTTATTTTCAGTTGCTGCCATATACGTAACTACTCAACACCCCTTGGATGTGTCAAATCCGCAAAATATTGATGATTTTGGCTATATTTATGCTACAAAATAGGCTATTATGTCAAATGAGTACTTGAAATTCATTTTTAGGGGCTGAGTAGTAACAAGAACATCTGAGACCTACAGAGAATGAACCGCCAACCTGTGGGGAGGAATAAATTGAAAAATGCTTCCATACTGCGGGAGTACGGAAGCATTGGTATGGGGGAAAAGACAAAAGATTATTGCAGACTCTTGTCAAGGATTTCAAGAAGAATGGTAGGGTCCTCGTGGATTTGCTCAGCAGTGAGTCCTCTCTTTTCCACTTCTTCAGCGACGGCAGGATAGTCCTTGAATTTATCCTTTATCTTTTTCAACAGTTTCTTTTGAGAGTATTTTTCTCTTTTGGAATTAATTTTTTTATCCTCAAATAACATCCAATAGTAAACATGCTTGCCGCTATCAACCATATAGTGATATGCCCTACAGTCTAAATAAACGGTAATATTTGTCCATATACCAGTAAACGACCTGCTGTGGGTGGAATTGTCAAAAGCAAATGGTTCCATATAGCCAGTGACATGTTTTCCCTTGAAAACTTCAGTTGCCAAAAATGGAAATTTAGGGTCGTCATCTATAAGGATGAAAATGCGTTTCTTGCCATCCTGGAGAGCATTATCCACCTCAAGGGATTTAATGTCTACGATTTTGTATTTTACATCCTTACCATTTTGTGTTTCACTGAAATAGATGTTTTTTTTCATGAAGTGGATATCGTTCTGCAAATAGCCGTTGAGCACAGTACCGTCTTTAAGAGTCAGCACTGCCTTAGGCCATACGATTTTGGGTTTCTTGGCGTTTGCCGTTATCGCAAACGAGAAAGCCATGAGGAAGATGATAAAAAGTAACTTTTTCATATGTACGTTTATTTAATGTTTCGATAGATATTTTTAACACTACAAAAATTTGATTACAAAAACTTTGTCATAAATCATAATCAAGGAAGTTATTCCAAAACTTCATCAAGTTTTCTGACTAATATAGTAGGGTCTTTACGAATCTCTTTCATACTTAGACCTTTGAGTATTTCCTTTATCTGAGGATAACCTTTAAAATACATTTTTAGCACAGTCTTTTGACCAATTCCTGCAATACTATTATCCATCAAATAATAGCTTCTCGCAAAGTCCTCGTCCTTGGATTTGTAATAAAACATAAGGCCAAATCCGTAAATACTGCCCGATTTCACATGAGTATTTGTTCTTATGTAGTGAACATACGCTGAAATGTTTTTCCCCTTATAAACAGGATGGAGAAATACGGGATTTTTGTAGAGCTTGGGGGCTTTCTTATAAGACATTCCCAATCCCATCTGGGCATACAGAGGAATCCAATTTGTTACTTCTTTTGCCTTTTTACCATAGAATTTTATTTCTTTTACATCAGCAGAAGTATAGTCGAAGTTCTCACCACTCACTTCATTCTTTATTCTAACTTCGTGAGTATTATCTACATTAAAAGACAAACTTTTAATTTTTCCTTTCACAACTTTTCCGTTGTTTAAAATAATCTCAGAAGTCTGAGCTTGAACTATTCCACAAAGAAGAATAGCAAGAAACATAAAAATCAACTTTTTCATACGCATGACTATTTAATTTTGTTTCAATTTAAATTAATTGTTTTGCTTATAAAGATAGGATGCTTTTCTTTAACTGCCAAAGAAAAAGAATATTATTAACACAATTATATAGATATATAACAAAGTTTAGCATATAATGGTAGTAATTGCAGTTGGTATACTCATTTTCTGCGACCATCGGGAGCAAAAATTCTCCACCCTCATGGTGGAGCGAGGAGTTTTGGGGTTCCCGAAACATAACCTCGCTCCCTCCTCTAAGAACAAAAGACGAGATATTTGCCTTTCGGCTTTCCATGCCCAAGGTTGCAGACCTTAATTCTCTCAATTTACGCCAAACATCAAAGCTGCCACATTGAAAGAACAAGGTCACAGACACAAGCTACTTTGTACATGGAGTTTGCAAAGGAAAAGGTGATATTTTCAGTGTGAAACTTGCCAAGTGTTTCAGTTGTGTGTTGTTGATTTCCTTTGTGAACTATGCCGAGTGTGCTGTGTGTCCTCGGTATAGTCTGCATAAATCTAATGCCATGCTAAAACACTGCGGAGGTTCGCCCAAGTGGCTGGAGGCGCAAAGCCTCCAAGGAACGTTGCTGCAACCATTTCGGAGAATAGAGCGGTTGCCAATTAATCCACAAGCACATTTTACAGCGTACCAAGTGAGGGCATGTAAAACGTTGAATTGTTGAAGATAGGTGTTATCTTTATGAGAACCAACCACTTATACCCTCAACAAACTCTCAACAAATAGCTCTACACAACAAATTACTGGGCAAAAAAGAAAGAAAGGAATGGTGTTCATGGTTTTCTCTTTTCAACATTATCTTTCTTTTGTTGAGAGATTTGTTGAGAATATGTTGAGCCGTAAATGCCTGATGTTCAATACTTCTTTCATCATATTCAACAATTCAACAAAAATAAGGGGTGTTTTGTCCGTCATTTTTATGAACAGAACTCATCCCCCTACAAGTAAGAATGTCATGCTTATGCTTCAGTACTTATTCACGACAGTACGACAGCGCCAAGCCAACAAACAAGCAAGAGGACATTCAACTAAAGGCGGTTGTTCTTCTATTGAGTTGTAGGATAATGACACTACTTTTCTCTTTTGCCCCGTACAATCTCTTGAAGATGGTGGCACGAAACCGAGCTGCCCCGTATGAGTTTATACGGAAGCAAAGGGCAACAATCATCGGAAAGCCATACAACGTTTGCCAAATGCCATTGGAAGTTTCCTGTTTCTGTTGGACTTCCGACACCGTCAATAAACCATCCTTGTATATTGACCTTATCACAGCATGGAGTTTCATGGCGGTGACATGAAGCATATCAACCAATTCACCCTCACTCATCCACAAGTCTTGCAAGTTGGACGGAATGGATAACATTCCATTTCCGTCCACGGTGATTACAGTCCTTTTCATGCCATTCCCCCCATTGTCG
>ENA-OPBO01000100-OPBO01000100.1-human-gut-metagenome-genome-assembly--contig:-NODE-100-length-73294-cov-20.618277_pt1 | contig 73294 bp, 54 predicted proteins | sample MGYA00241071_ERZ501458 | MGnify/ENA primary metagenome ERZ501458 (study PRJEB25962, sample SAMEA2042509) | human gut metagenome | biome: human gut; feature: human-associated habitat; material: faeces... | reverse complement strand
GCCTGGGAATGTCAGTTATCAACGGGGCCACGTTGAAAGGAGCGATGGAGGATTTCAAGGATATTATCAATAAGGTGATCACGGGGGTGATTATTCCTTTATTGCCTCTTTACATTTTCGGTATTTTCTTGAATATTTCGAATTCCGGACAGGTTTCCGGAGTGTTGGGCGTGTTCGTGAAGATTATCGTGATGATATTTTTCCTGACGATCGTTCTGCTGTTTATCCAATTCTTCATTGCCGGGATCGTGTCGAAGAAGAATCCGTTCCGGTTGTTTAGGAATATGTTGCCGGCTTACATGACGGCCTTGGGAACACAATCTTCCGCTGCGACGATTCCAGTGACGTTGGAGCAAACGATAAAGAATGGTGTCAACCGGGAATTGGCCGCTTTCGTGATCCCGCTTTGTGCCACGATACATTTGTCAGGTAGCACGATGAAGATCGTGGCTTGTGCTATGGCCATCATGTTGATGTCAGGGATGCCGATTTCTTTTGGAGTGATGGCCGGGTTTATTTTTATGCTGGGAATTGCCATGGTGGCGGCTCCGGGGGTGCCGGGCGGAGCGATCATGGCGGCTCTGGGGCTGCTGGAGTCGATGCTGGGCTTCGATGAGACGCTCTGCGGACTGATGATTGCCACCTATATCGCCATGGACAGTTTCGGAACGGCAACCAACGTCACAGGTGACGGAGCCGTGGCCGTAATTGTCGATGCCATCGACCGGAAAAGGCGCCGTGCGGCTCAAAAATAGGTATAAATGCGTATCTCCGAAGCGTAAAAAACGGCTACTTTTGACTGTTAAAATCGTTTAATTATTTGTACTTTTGCGCGTCAAAACAAATAATATAAGGCACATAAACTTATAATTACAAATAATATGGTTGATATTTTCGAACGCCTGGAGAAGAACGCCGGCGGACCTATCGGTCAGTACATGGCTTATGCTCACGGCTATTTTGCATTCCCGAAACTCGAGGGTGAGATCGGTCCTCACATGACCTTCCGTGGCCATAAGGTGCTCAACTGGAGCCTGAACAACTACCTCGGACTGGCCAACCACCCCGAGGTGCGCAAGGCCGACGCCGAAGGTGCCGCCCAGTTCGGTATGGCTGCCCCGATGGGTGCCCGCATGATGAGCGGTCAGACCAAATACCACGAGCAGCTCGAGCGTGAACTGGCCGCTTTCGTCGGCAAGGAGGATGCCTTCCTGCTCAACTTCGGCTACCAGGGCATGATCTCGATCATCGACTGCCTGCTCACGCCGCGTGACGTCGTGGTTTACGACGCCGAGGCCCACGCCTGCATCATCGACGGTCTGCGCCTGCACAAGGGCAAGCGTTTCGTCTTCGGCCACAACGACATGGAGTCGCTCCGCCTGCAGCTGCACCACGCCACCGAACTGGCCAACGAGCAGAACGGCGGCGTGCTGGTCATCACCGAGGGTGTATTCGGCATGAAGGGCGATCTGGGCAAACTCGACGAGATCGTGGCCCTGAAGAAGGATTTCCAGTTCCGTCTGCTGGTCGACGATGCCCATGGCTTCGGTACGATGGGTGAGGGCGGCCGCGGTACGGCTTCGCACTTCGGCGTGGTCGACGGTGTGGACGTGCTGTTCAACACCTTCGCCAAGTCGATGGCCGGCATCGGTGCCTTCGTCTGCGGTCCCCGCTGGCTGATCAACCTGTTCCGTTACAACATGCGTTCGCAGCTCTACGCCAAGTCACTGCCGATGCCGATGGTGATCGGTGCACTGAAGCGTCTGGAGCTGATCCGCAACCACCCGGAGTTCCAGCAGAAGCTCTGGACGATCGTCCGCGCACTGCAGAGCAGCCTGAAGGAGAACGGCTTCAACATCGGTGTGACCAACTCGCCCGTAACGCCCGTCTTCCTGAAGGGTGGTGTTCCCGAGGCTACGAACCTGGTTGTCGACCTGCGTGAGAACCACAACATCTTCTGCTCGATGGTGATCTATCCGGTGATCCCGAAGGGCGAGATCATCCTGCGCGTGATCCCGACGGCGGCCCACACGCTGGAGGACGTCAAGGAGACGATCGAGGCCTTCAAGGCTGTGCGGAGCAAGCTCGAGAGCGGCTACTACGCCTCGCTGCCGATCCCGATGAAGGCCGACGAGGGCTTCAAGGTGCGCTAAAACAACCGGTCGCGAATAAAATAACCCTCACCCGTACGGGCGAGGGTTATTTTGTTTCCCCACCCCTCGCTGTGTCAGGACCGCCCCGCAGGCATTTCCGTCCGGCCCGAACCGAATATCAATTCTAGAATTATTTATGTCAGCTATGTCCCGGAATATGGTTGCCCTTGTGGCGCTGTTTGCGGGTTTGTTCGCGACGAACGCCCAGGATAGGCGGATTTTTTGTTTGGGGTGGAGACATCGACCTCAAGTTTACCCGGTATGTTGCCCATCTGACGGGAAAGGAGAAGCCCCGTATCTGCTATGTGCCCACGGCGAGCGGGGATCATCCCGACAATATCAACTACTGGAGTCGGATCTGCCATACGCTGGATATCGATACGCTTGTTCTTCGGGTATGGGTGAGCACCTTCCCGGAGAATCCCTCCTTCAAGGAGCAGCTTCTTGGTGCTGACGCGATTGTCGTAGGAGGAGGGAATACGCTGAACATGATGGGAATCTGGAAGGCACAGGGGATCGACAAACTGCTTGCCGAGGCTCTGCGCCGGGGTATCGTGCTGGCCGGGGCAGTGCCGGATCCATTTGCTGGTTTGATGGCGGGATGAGTGATTCACGCCCGGAAGACTGGAGTTTCGTGGAGGGGCTTGGATTCCTGCCATACAGCAATTGTCCTCATTGTTCCCAGGAGGTACGTCGCGAACGGTATGACGATCTGGTAAGGCGGAAGAAGATCGGTCCGGGTTATGCTTTTGATGAAAGAGCCGGAATCCTTTTTGTGAATGGGAAGGCGGAAAAATTTATTACGCAGAGTGACAGACACCATGTTTATTATGTCAGCCGGCACAAGAACCGTGTTGTTGTCGAGGAGCTGGATGCAGAGCTTTTGATTGCGGAAGATGCGCTTCCCGAAGGGGCGTACGAGAGTGTAGAGGTGGGGCGAAAAATCCGTGAAATCGAGACGGATGGTTCATCTACGCCGTTGTCGGCATATGTGGCCATTGTGCGGGAGATGGCCCGGAAAAATCGGTCGTATCTGGATTCGAGTGTGAATAAGATATTCCTGTTTCAGGACGAGATAGCCGGAGTGGTGAATGATAAATACCTGGATTCGATGGGGGTTTACGGATTATGGTATTTTTATAATCGGAACGGGGTCTGGGAGAACGCGGGCGAAGATTTTGGCGGCGGGACGGTTCTCGAGAGTGAAATTACATTCCGGGAAAAGGCCGTGAGGATCCTTCGATCCAAACAGGGAGAATAGGCCGGGTTTATTAGCCTATCGGTTAAATTTCTGATAAATAACGTATTATGTATTGGTGGCGAGAGAGGTTCAAGAAAAAGTGAAGGAATTGTGATAATATTTTAATTAAAAATTTGGAGATTCACATTTTTTAGCTACCTTTGCACTCACAATCGACGAGACGCCTGCAACGGCGGAAGTCAAATGCGGAAATAGCTCAGTTGGTAGAGCGCAACCTTGCCAAGGTTGAGGTCGCGGGTCCGAGTCCCGTTTTCCGCTCCAGAAAGAGGGAAGACACCGAAAGGTTCTTCCCTCTTTTCGTATGTCGGTGCATGAGGGACTCGGCACATGCGACCTCAAAACGCCCCTTTCAGGGGCCGGGGGTGTCTGCCAAAATTCGCGGAATCACTCGTGCGCAGCGCGAGTGTGAGTCCCGTTTTCCGCTCCAGAAAGAGGGAAGATGCCGAAAGGTTCTTCCCTCTTTTCGTATGTCGGTGCATGAGGGACTCGGCACATGCGACCTCAAAACGCCCCTTTCAGGGGCCGGGGGTGTCTGCCAAAATTCGCGGAATCACTCGTGCGCAGCGCGAGTGTGAGTCCCGTTTTCTGCTCCAGAAAGAGGAAGACACCGAAAGGTTCTTCCCTCTTTTCGTATGTCGCTGCATGAGGAACTTGGCACATGCGACCTCAAAACGCCCCTTTCAGGGGTCGGGGGTGTCTGCCTAAATTCGCGGAATCACTCGTGTGCAGTGCGCGTGCGAGTCTCGTTTTCCGCGCCAGAGGGCTGAAGTAAAGAGGTTCGAAATATTCCCCCGCTCCTGTTGACGCAAAAGGCAGCAAGTATTTCATGCCTTAATCGTGACCTATTTTGCGCGGACCGAAAAACAGGTCACGATTTGACTCTATTTGGCAAACTCTCATCCCTGTCGCCTGGCGACCATCGCCGTTGAGGTCTTATGCCGGTTTTGGATTGTCTGATCTCGTCGATGGTAGGTTTCTTTTGGTATGCTTCCGGTTGTGCCGACCGGAGAGGCTGCTGTCCTGTGGAGATACTGAATTGTCGGCCCTGGCGGATGAATGGGCGATTTCCTGATCTTGCATTCCTGTTTCGCAAGACTGTTTCGTTTTGTTTTCGATTTCTCTTTGCTGAAATCAGCGTATTTTAAATCGAAACAACACCGTTTGTTCGAAAAAAGATATTTTTGTCCAATAAAAATGTCTGAACAGGGACGCTATCTGGCGAAAAATTGATATATTTGTAACAAATATTTAAAATAAGACGTCAGAGTTTCAGGTGATCCGTTGTTTTTGAAGAGCATTTTTCTGATTTTTCTAATGACGCTCTCCCTTCTGTCGGATCCTGTTTGTCGGATGTTGTGAATTCGAAACAAATAACAAGCAAAGCGTAATGAAAACAAAAGAGCAACGTGAGTATGATGTGATTATCATAGGAGGCGGAGCTACGGGGGTCGGCACGGCTCGCGACTGTGCGCTGCGCGGACTGCGGGTGCTGTTGGTCGAGCGGTTCGACTATGCTTCGGGTGCCACCGGCCGTAACCACGGTCTGCTGCACAGCGGGGCCCGTTACGCCGTCACGGACAAGGAGTCTGCGGCGGAGTGTATCCGGGAGAACATGATCCTGCGTAAGATCGCCCGTCATTGTGTGGAACCGACCGAGGGATTGTTCATTACGCTTCCGGAGGATGATCTGGCCTATCAGGCAACCTTTGTGAATGCCTGCCGCGAGGCGGGGATTCAGGCCGAAATCATCGATCCGCAACTGGCCCGCCGCATGGAGCCGTCGGTCAATTCGGAGATCATCGGGGCTGTCAAGGTGCCCGACGGAGCCGTCGACCCCTTCCGGCTGACGCTGGCCAATGCCATCGACGCCAAGGCACACGGCGCCCGGATTCTGACCTATCATGAGGTCCTCTCCCTGATCCGGGAGCAGGGGCGTGTGGTCGGAGTGCGAGTCCTCGACCGCAAGAGCGGCGAACAGCATGAATACTACGCTCCGCTTACGGTCAATGCCGGCGGTATCTGGGGGCATGGAATCGCCCGGATGGCCGACGTGACGATCAATATGTTCCCGGCCAAGGGTTCGCTGCTGATTTTCGGCCACCGGGTGAACAACATCGTGTTGAACCGTTGCCGCAAGCCGGCCAATGCGGATATTCTGGTCCCGGGCGACACGATTTCGCTGATCGGCACCACCTCGAGCCGCGTGGACTTCGACCAGGTGGATGATATGCGGGTGACGCCCGACGAGGTGGATCTGCTGCTGCAGGAGGGTTGCAAACTCGCCCCTGCGCTGGCGACGACCCGTATCCTGAGGGCCTATGCCGGAGTCCGGCCGCTCGTTGCGTCGGACGACGACCCTTCGGGCCGGAATATCAGCCGCGGTATCGTTCTGTTAGACCACGAGACGCGCGACGGCGTGCCGGGGCTGATCTCCATCACGGGCGGAAAGCTGATGACCTATCGGTTGATGGCCGAATGGACCACGGACCTCGTCTGCCGCAAACTCGGCATCGACAAGGCCTGCCAGACGCGCGATCTGCCGCTTCCGGGTTCGCGCGATACCGGGTCCGAACCCTCGGACATGCCGAAATCGGCCGTGCGGCGTCATGGCGAGCTGGCTGCGCATATCGCCTCCGCCAACGACAGAGACCGGAGCCTTGTCTGCGAATGTGAGGATGTCTCGGTGGGTGAGGTCGATTACGCGCTCAACGAGCTCCATGTAACCGATCTGGTCGACCTGCGGCGCCGTACGCGCGTCGGCATGGGCACCTGCCAGGGAGAGCTTTGCGCCTGTCGGGCGGCTGGGCAGCTGGCCCGGGCACACCATTGCGCCCGGACGGCCAAACGCGATCTGGCCCGGTTCCTCGATGAACGCTGGAAGGGAATCTGTCCGGTGGCCTGGGGCGAAACGCTCCGCGAGAACGAATTTACGCAGTGGATCTATGCGGGAGTCTGCGACATGCATATAACGGAAGAGAAAGCCTTATGAAATTCGACTGTATTATTATAGGTGGCGGCCTGAGCGGTCTGATTTGCGGAATCAGCCTGCAGCGGAGGGGCGCACGATGCGCGATTGTCTCCACGGGGCAGAGTGCGCTGTACTTTTCGTCGGGGTCGTTCGACCTGTTGAACCGGCTGCCTGACGGCACCCCCGTCTCGGATCCCGAACAATCGGTCGGAATGCTGCCCGACGAACATCCCTATCGGCTGCTGGGCGACGATTTCGCCCGCTATGCACACGGTGCCGGAGAGTTCCTCTCCGCGTGCGGAGTCCCCGTTCAGGGGGATTCGCGGCGGAACCTCTTCCACCTCACCCCGATGGGAACCATGAAGCCGACGTGGCTGACGCTGGCCGATTTCCGGACGAGCGACTCCGCAAAACGGTTTGACGGGAAACGGGTCCGGATCCTGAATTTCGAGGGTTTCCTCGACTTCAATACGAGTTTCATAGCCGAGGCCCTCGAGTCGAACGGGGCCGAGTGCCTGCTCGAGAGTCTCTCCCTTCCGCAGGTTGACCGCCTGCGGCACAATCCGACGGAGATGCGCGCCGTCAACATCGCCCGTGTCCTCGACCGGCCCGATGTGTTCGAGCGTTTTGTCGAACAGCTCCGGTCGCACTCAGCCGGCGTGGATGCCCTTCTTGTCCCGGCGGTTCTGGGTCTGGATTCGGTGCGTCCGGTGGAGCGGCTCCGCCAGCTGCTGCCGGCGGTCGAGGCCGTTCCCACGATGCCGCCCTCGGTCCCCGGAATCCGCACGCAGCAGCAGCTGAAACGCACCTTCGAGAAGCTGGGCGGAACCTTTATGGCCGGCGATACCGTTGTCGGTGCCGGCATCAAGGGGCAGCGTGTGGAGTGGGTCCGGACGGTCAACCACGCGGAGGTGACCCTGCAGGCCGAACATTTCGTTCTGGCAAGCGGCAGCTTCTTCAGCCGGGGACTCGTTGCCGACATGTCGCGGATCCGGGAGCCGCTCTTCGACCTCGACGTACGCAGCGGAGCCTCCCGCGGTGACTGGTACGATCCGCGCTTCTTCCACCGTCAGAACTACCTCTCCTACGGGGTTGTCGCCGATGGCGGACTGCATGCCTGCAAGCAGGGCCGTGCTTTTGAGAATCTTTATGTCACGGGGTCCGTCCTGGGCGGGTTCGACCCGATCCGCGAAGGCTGCGGAGCCGGTGTCGCCATCCTGACGGCCCTCTATGCCGCCGATCAAATGAAATAGCGTGAATTATGGAGCTGCAGGAACAGAATATCAGCGAAAACAATTTCGAACAGTGCATCAAATGCACCGTATGTACGGCCTATTGTCCGGTCGTGCCGGTCAATCTTGCCTATCCGGGTCCCAAACAGGCCGGTCCGGACGGTGAACGTCTGCGCCTGAAGGCGGGCAGCCTCTACGACGAGGCTCTGAAATACTGTCTGAACTGCAAACGCTGCGAGGTGGCGTGCCCCTCGAACGTGCGGATCGGCGATATCATCCAGCTGGCCCGGATCCGCTACGGCAAATCCCGCCCTAAACTCCGTGACCGGATGCTGGCCAATACGGACTTCGTCGGCCGCATGGCCACGACCTTTGCCCCGATCGTCAACGGGGTGCTCGGTCTGTCGCCCGTGAAGGCGGTGATGGACGGCGTGCTGAAGATCGACCATCGCCGGACCTTCCCCAGCTATGCCGGCCAGACCTTCGAGCAGTGGTTCCGTCGCCACGCGGAGGCTCGTCAGGAGCAGTTCGCCAACCATGTGAGCTTCTTCCACGGATGTTACATCAACTACAACTACCCCGATCTGGGCAAGGATGTCGTGCGGGTGATGAACGCACTCGGCTACGGCGTCCACCTGCTCGAGAACGAGAAGTGCTGCGGCGTGGCTCTCATTGCCAACGGTCTGAGCGATCAGGCCCGGCGTCAGGCCCGGAGCAATATCGAGTCGATTCGCCGCTCGGTGAACGAGGCCGGACGTCCCGTGATCGCTGCCTCGTCGACCTGCACCTTCACCATGCGCGATGAATATCCCCACGTGCTGGGGGTTGCGAATGGCGACGTGCGCGATCAGATCGACCTGGTGACGCGCTTCATCTTCAAACTGGTCGATTCGGGACGGGTGCAGCTCCGTTTCCGCGACGACGTGTCGTTCCGCATCGCCTACCACACGCCCTGCCACATGGAGCGGCTCGGCTGGGGCTTCTACTCGATTTCGCTGCTGCGGATGATTCCGACCCTGCAGCTGACCGTGCTGCCGTCGCAGTGCTGCGGCATCGCCGGCACCTACGGGTTCAAGAAGGAGAACTACGAAACCTCGCAGGGGATCGGCGCCTCGCTCTTCGAGGCGATCGAACGGGCCGGGGTGGAGTATGTCGCCACGGACTGCGAAACCTGCAAATGGCAGATCGAGATGTCCACCTCGCGCAAGGTCCTGCACCCGATCAGCATCCTGGCCCGGGCCCTCGACCTCGAACAGACTTCACAACTGAACAATCAAACACATTAATAACCTTAACAACCCTAACACCTAAAACTACCGACTGTCATGCGGAGATTTTTATCACCCCCTGTTTACAAACCGGAACAAACCGGTCCCGAGGCTGACCGTCGTTATCGATCGCTTCGGTTCCAGGTCTTTATCGGAGCATTTATCGGTTATGCGGCCTTCTATATCGTCCGCAAGAACTTCTCCATGGCGATCCCGATGCTCGAGCCCTTCGGCTTTGAAAAGGGCGAACTGGGTACCGTACTGGCCATGAATGCCGTCGCCTACGCCCTGTCGAAATTCCTGATGGGTGCGGTTTCCGACCGCAGCGACGCCCGCAAGTTCCTGCCGCTGGGCCTCGTCCTGGCCGCCCTCTCGATGATGTTCATGATCGTCCCCATCTCGATGCTCGGCCCCGAGCGTCATACGGCCGCCCTGGTGCTGATGGGCGTGCTCAACTTCCTGGTGGGGTGGTTCAACGGAATGGGCTGGCCCCCGTGCGGACGTATCATGACCCACTGGTTCTCGCAGTCGGAGCGCGGTACGATGATGTCGATCTGGAACTGTGCCCACAACGTCGGCGGCGCACTGGTCGGCCCGATGGCCGTCTACGGCGCCTCGTGGTTTGGAGCGTGGTTCTACGGCGCCCACACCGAGAGCTATTTCCTGATCGGTACGTTTGTCTTCCCGGGCGTGACGGCCATGCTGATCGCTCTGGTGGCCTATGCCCTGTTGCGTGATACGCCGCAGTCGTGCGGCCTGCCTTCGGTGGAGAAGTGGCGCAACGACTACCCGAAAAACTACAGCGAAAAGCAGGAACAGGTGCTCACGACGCGCGAGATCTTCATGCAGTACGTGCTCAACAACCGCTTCCTGTGGTTCATCGCCATCGCCAACGCCTTTGTCTACATGGTCCGCTACGGATGTCTGGACTGGGCCCCCACGATCCTCACCGAACACGGCATCGACCTCAAGTCGGCCGGCTGGGCCTACTTCGCCTATGAGTTTGCGGCGATTCCCGGAACGCTGATCTGCGGATGGGTCTCCGACCGGCTGTTCAACGGCCGCCGCGCCCTGCCCACGATTATCTACATGGCGCTGGTTGCCGGGTTCATCTGTCTCTACTGGCTCTTCATCGACAACCTGACCATCGTCACCATCTCGCTCATCGGCATCGGCTTCTTCATCTACGGACCGGTGATGCTCATCGGTGTGCAGGCCCTCGACCTGGCCCCGAAGAACGCCGCGGGAACGGCGGCCGGTCTGACCGGATTCTTCGGCTACTTCTTCGGTACGGCCATCCTGGCCAATACGCTCATCGGTTATGTCTCGGACCACTACGGATGGAACATGACCTTCGTGCTGCTGCTCATCGCCTGCCTGCTGGCGATCGTCTTCATGGGCATCACCTACAAGGAGGAGCAGTATCTGGCCAAACGCAACCGCACGCGCTGATCGTAATCTCTCCGTCTTATGAAAAAGAATGATGTATATGCCTCGCTGGGCGGCGAACGCCGGCGATTCCTCAACTGGCAGATGCGGACCATTCTGATCACGATGATCGGATACGCCCTCTTCTACTTCGTACGCAAGAACTTCTCGCTGGCCATGCCGGGCCTGACGGCCGAGTATGGCATCTCGAATACGAACTTCGGCTGGATCATCTTCGCCGGTTCGCTCGTCTACGGCGCCTCGCGCTTCATCAACGGCTATGTCGTCGACCGGATCAAGGGCCGCATCGTCATGGCGATGGGTCTGCTGCTGTGCGCCGCGGCCAACTTCGCCTTCGGCTTCGGCACGGACTTCAGCTCGTGGCTGACGGGTGTGGAGAACGGGCCGCGGCTGGTCGAGACGCTCGTCTGGGTCATGGGCGTCGTCATTATCCTCAACCAGTACTTCCAGGGCATGGGCTATCCCCCCTGCGCGCGCATCCTCCCGCACTGGATCCACCCCTCGGAGCTGGCTACGAAGATGTCGATCTGGAACTGCTCGCACTCGATCGGTGCGGCGCTGGCGGTCATCGTCTGCGGCTACCTGATGGGTACGCTCGGCACGAACCTCACGGCCGATGCCGCCGTCGTCAGCCGCATCACGGCCAATCTGGCCGATAACGGCGTGGCCAACGCCGCCGCCCAGGCCCTCGAATATGCCGCCCACGTCGGGGCCTGGAAGTGGTGCTTCTGGATCCCGGCCTGCATGGCGGTGCTGGGTGCCGTGATGGTCTTCGTGGGGCTGCGCGACGAACCGCGCGAGGTGAAGCTCCCCGATCTGCCCGATACGGGGCTGGGCAACTACTCCGACGGGATGGGCCGCAAGGCCCGCCGCCGTTTCGAATCGGTGATGGTCTGGCGGAACCGCTGGGTGTGGACCTTCTGCATCGCCAATCTCTTCGTCTATGTCGTGCGGATGGGTGTCCTGGACTGGGGCCCGAAGTTCCTGACCGAGAGCCGCGGGCTGTCGATCCGCGATGCGGGCTGGACGGTCGCTGCCTTTGAGATCGCCGGAATCGTCGGCACGCTCTTCGCCGGCTGGGCCACCGACCACCTCTTCAAGGGCAAGGGCCACCGGATGTGTGTCGTCTGCATGTTCGGCGCCGCCCTCTTCATGACCATCTTCCGCTTCCTGCCCCAGTCGGCCGGTCTGACCACTACGGCCATCGTCCTCGTGGGTGCCGGATTCTTCATCTACGGTCCGCAGGCGCTCATCGGCATCGAACTGGGCAACCAGGCCACCAAGGAGGCCTCGGCCCGTGCAAACGGCATTGCCGGCATTCTGGGCTACATCGGCTCGGGCCTCTCGGGCCTGCTGGTGGGATACGTGGCCGACGCCTTCGGCTGGACGCGCGTTTTCGAGACGATCATCGTCATTGCCGTCATCGGCATGTTTGTCCTGATCTCGATGTGGGCAGCCCCGCGCGACGGCTACGAACGCGCCTCGAAGATCGACTACAGCGATATCAAGGAGTAACGAACCCTTTCCCCGATAGACCCTATCATGAAATCTTTTGACAGCTACTATTCCCCGATGTCCGACGAGGCGCTGATGGAGGCCTGTGCCCGCATCCGCCACGTGGCCCTCGACATGGACGGAACGATCTACATGGGATCGACCCTCTTCCCCTGCACGAAGCCCTTCCTGGCGATGCTCGAACAGAACGGCATCGGCTATTCGTTCCTGACGAACAACCCCACGCGCAGTACGGACGACTACCTGAAGAAGCTCGAACGGCTCGGAATCCGTGTTCCGCGCGAGGCGATGACCACGAGCGCCGTCTCGACCATCGACTATATCAAACAGCACTACCCCTCGGCCCGACGGCTCTTCCTGCTCGGGACGCCGAGCATGGTGGCCGAATTCGAGGCTGCCGGCTTCGTCGCCACTGCGGACAGTGCGGACGACCGCCCCGATCTGCTCGTTGTGGCCTTCGACACGACGCCCACCTACGACCGCCTCTGCCGGGCCGCCTGGTGGGCCTCGCAGCAGATCCCCTACATCGCCACGAATCCCGACCGCGTCTGCCCGACCGATCAGCCGGTCATTCTGGTCGACTGCGGGTCGATCTGCAAGGCGATCGAACACGCCACGGGGCGTTGTCCCGACGTGGTGATCGGCAAACCCAATCCGGGCATGCTGCAGGTCATCGAGGAGCGTTACGGGCTCCGCCCGGAGGAGATCGCCATGTGCGGCGACCGGATCTATACCGATGTCCAGACGGCCATCAATGCCGGAGGACTTGGTGTGCTGGTCCTCTCGGGCGAGACCACGCTCGAAACGGCCATGGCTTCCGATCCGCAGCCTCCGATCACGGCCCGCGATATTGCGGCGTTCGGCGAACTGCTGCTGCGCGCCCGACACCGGTCGTAACCGGCCGTTGCAGCCCCATGAGCCGTTTCGTTGCGGGGGCGTGGAATCATTCGGGAGGGTGAGAACCTGCGGGTCGTGTCGCGGGCCGTCCGGATGTAACCGAGGCGGTTTGAGCCTGGACTCGGGCGGAGTGGCTGCCGGGTGGATCCGGAACCTGCCGGATTCCCGACGGGCCGTTGGTTTGTTGAACCGGTCAACTGTCAAAACCTTATCGCTATGAAAAAACTGTTGGTAGCATTGGCTCTTCTTGTGTCGGTAGGAGGCGTGAGCGCACAGCACCTCGGCACCGAATATCGGTTGAAGAAGGTCGTTCAGGTTCCCGGCCGGCAGGGTATTGCCGCCGACGAGAACTACTACTATGTCTCCGACACGCGCGGCCTCTACAAGTTCGACAAGGCGTGGAATCTGGTGCAGAAGCGCGTCCAGAGCGAGAGCGACCCGCTCTTCCCGAAACCCGAACTGGCCAACCATTTCGGTGATATCGACGTGTGGAACGGCCGGATCTACACCGGAAACGAGAAGTTCGAGTATGGCCGCGGCTACAACATCACCATCTCGGTGTACGACGCCAATACGCTCGAGTGGGTTGAGGATATTCCCTGGTGCGCCGAATCGGGTCAGGTTGAGGTATCGGGTCTGGCCGTTGATCGTGAAAAGAACATGATCTGGATGTCGGACTGGGTGGACAGCCGCTATGTCTATTGCTACAGCCTCGAGACGGGCAAGTACTACACCAAGATGCAGTGCCGTCCGATGCCCTACTGGTGCCAGGGTATCTTCATTGCCGACGGCAAGATGCTCTTTGCGGCCGACGACGGCGAGTCGACCTACCAGATTCCTGATAACATCTACGTGGCAGATATTTCGGAAGTTCCCTACACGGGTCTCGAGGAGGGTACCGAGGTGGTTCGTGACACCCCCTTCAGCGTGAAACTCGACAAGAAGGGCAATCCCGTGAAGCGTACGGGCATGATTGCCGCCGGTGCCAAGGCGGGTCGTCTGGAGCTCTTCCGCGAGATGTCGGATTTCCGCCGTGCCGGTGAGATCGAGGGACTGTGCATCGACCCGGTTACGGACGAGCTGCTCGTGCTGAACAACCGCGGTACGCAGATCATCCTCGGCATGTCGCAGGGTCCCTTCACCGAGGAGGGGTATACGGGTGAGATTCACGAGGTGTATATCTACGAGAAGGTTCGGTAATCACACCTGCTTGCGGACCGGTGTGAACGGTCCGGATAGTGTCGGGGCGCCCCTTCGGAAGAAGGGGCGCCTCTCTGTTTGGCCGGCTTGCGAGCCATGCTGCGGGGCTGCAGATGCTCGCTCCCTTCGCGTTCCCTTCGCTGCTCTCTTCGCTGCTCTCTTCGCTGCTCTCTTTGCGCTCTCTTTGCGCTTCCTTCGCCGCTTCTTTCGCCGCTCCCTTTGTGCTTCCTTCGCGTTCCATTTGCGGCCCCTTTGCGGACGGTGGACTCGCTTGTGCGGCCTTTTTTGCCCGGTTTGCAGCCAATCTGCTGCCCGAAAACGGGTTTCTCCCGTCAGTTTTCTTGTAATCCTGAATTTTATGTTATTTTTGATGAGTTGTTCGTCGATAACCGCCTCGGTTGTCTCGGATGATGCGTGGAGCCTGTGTGCTGTTGAGTGAAGATGAACAGACTGGCGACCGATGTGTGATCCGATGGCGTATGCCATCCTCTTTCCGGCTCCCGATTTTACATATCGTACTGACAATCCGGTTGCTCCGATCACGAACGGTTCGGGGTCGACGGCCGGATTGCCCTATACCCGCAGGGTGTGTCATCCTGAACCCGCAGAGAAAGCTCTGCGGGTTGTGTCCGTTTCGCTATTTTTGTACTGTGATAGAATAATAAAAAAACATGGTTTCGAGTTTTACGAGACCTGTTTATTGATCAAAAAAATGCGTATGACTACCATGAAAATCAAATCCGGCGCATCGGACGCCTCCGACAGAGAGGAGTCGCTGATGTATGCCGCGATGCGCCGTTCGAGGTCCGTGAGGGGGCCGGGCAACGAGGTGATGCCTCCGGATGACGGTTCGGATGATTCGCCGGTCGGCCCCGGGATCTCCCTGTCCGCCATCCGTTTCGATGTGGAGCGGGAGATGCGGAGACTTCGCCGGCTGGCCGATGAACTGGACAAGGCGGTCGGGAATCCCGTGGCAGCCTCTTCCGCCGGGGGCCGTCTCTCCACGAAGCGGGGCGTTCCGAGTGTTTTCGAATTTCTTCGCGACCAGATCCGCCACAAGCGGCAGCTCGAGAAGCTCCGTTCGAGCGAGACCTACCGGGCGACGCTCAACAGCTTCATGCGCTTCCGCAAGGGGGTTGATCTCTCGTTCGACCGGATCGATTCCCGGATGATGGAGCTCTATGAGGCCGATCTGCAGGGGCGTGGCCTTTCGCGCAATACGAGCTCGTTCTATCTGCGGATCCTGCGGACCAACTACAAGATGGCGGTCGAACGGGGACTGACCCCGGATCGCCGCCCCTTCAAGCATGTCTATTGCGGGATGGACAAAACGGCCAAGCGAAGTCTTTCGCTCGAGGAGATCAAGCGGATCAAGGCCTTGGATCTTTCGCAGCGTCCCGCGCAGGATTTTGCGCGCGACATGTTTATCTTCAGCTTCTGTACGCGGGGCATGTCGTTCGTCGACATGGCTTATCTGCGGAAGCAGGATCTGAAGAACGGCTATCTGATCTATCGGCGGAAGAAGACCGGGCAGCTGCTCACCGTCGAGTGGACCCCGCAGATGCAGGCCATTCTCGACAAACACCCGCATCCGGGTACGCAATATCTGCTTCCGATCATCGTGCGGGAGGATGGCAGCGAACGCCGGCAGTATCAGAATCAGATGATGCGGATCAACCGACGGTTGAAGGATGTGGCCTTGCGGGCGAAGCTGTCGGTTCCCCTGTCGCTCTATTACAGCCGGCACAGCTGGGCCACGATTGCCCGTCGGAAGGAGATTCCGCTGTCGGTGATCAGCGAGGGGCTCGGGCACGATTCGGAGTCGACTACACAGATCTATCTGGACTCGATCCGCTCCTTTGAGGTGGACAAGGCGAATCGAAAAATTTTGAGAGATCTTTGATGAAAAATAAAAATTTTTAGTAAAACAGACCGTCTCCTAAGAGGAGACGATCCGGATGGCTTCGCTGGTATAATGTTAAAAAAAGAGATTCTGCCAGTGATCGCCTTTATGTAAAAATAGTAGGGATAGATCAGGCAAAGTTCTGAGTGTGGAGCGTGTAACTGCTTGTTGTACTGTCTTTTACTGCAGCTTGCAGGAGTAGAGGGTGTATCTTCTATCGAACAGTAACAACTTGCGTGCTCCTATTCAGAGCCATGGAAATAAAGAAGGTTTTGCCCATAGTCCGTTCGGCGGACGTTCGGCGGTGGTTTGTCATGCGTGATCTTACGCGTCACAATGCCAAATATCCGGCCTACAAGCTCCTCGAAGACATGAAGATCGAGATCTTCACCCCGATGGTTCACAAACTGGTCGTCCGTCAGGGTAAGCGTGTCCCCGTACAGGTCCCCTTCATGCAGGATCTGCTTTTCGTCCACGATTCGCGTCGAAGTCTCGATCCGATTGTCGAACGGATCAGTACGCTCCAGTATCGATTTCTGCGCGACGGCTACCGGACTCCGATGACGGTCCGGGATGAAGATATGGAACATTTCATCCACGCCGTGAAATCTTCGTTGAGCCCCCGTTTCTACAAACCGCGGGAGGTAACCTCCGACATGATCGGAAAACGGGTCCGGATTATCGGAGGACCGTTTGACGGGCATGTGGGGGCGTTGCAGAAGCTGCAGGGGTCGCGGGTGAAGCGACTCTTCGTCGAACTGGCCGATCTGCTGATTGTCTCCGTGGAGGTCGATCCTGAATACATCCAGCTGCTGGAGCCCTGATTATCAAATAGACAATATAATATTCATATGGTTATTGCCGTGGATTTCGACGGGACGATCGTACAGCACCGTTATCCGCAGATCGGCAAGGAGATCCCCTTTGCCATTGCCACGCTAAAGAAGTTGCAGGAGGAACATCATCTGCTGATTCTGTGGACCGTACGCGAAGGCGACCTGTTGGATGAGGCGGTGGAGTTCTGCCGCCGTCGGGGTCTGGAGTTCTACGCGGTCAATGCGAATCATCCCGACGAACGGATCCGGGATACGCAGTCGGCTCCGTGCCGCAAGCTGCGGGCCGATCTCTACATCGACGATTGCAACGTGGGAAAGTTGCCCGACTGGGGGGTCATCTACGAGATGATCCACAACCGGTGGAGCTATGAACACTATCTGCGCGAAGTCGGCGGTGTGATGGAGCCGGAGCGGCAGTCGTTGTGGCGGCGAATCCTGGGCAGACGGAGCAGATGAGCGCACAGTCGGAAAATACGAAGCGGATCGCGCGGAACACCCTGATGCTTTACCTCCGCATGCTGTTCGGCATGCTGGTGTCGCTGTACACGTCGCGGTTGGTGCTGCAGGCGCTTGGCGAGGAGGATTACGGAATCTACAATGTCGTGGGCGGAGTGGTGGCGATGTTTTCGCTCATCTCCGGATCGCTGTCATCGTCGGTCGGCCGTTTCCTGACCTTCGAACTAGGCCGCGGAAACGAGCAGGGGCTCAAGCGGATCTTTGCCACCTCGCTGAGCATTCACCTGGTGCTGGCACTGGTGATCCTGGTGCTGGTTGAAACGGTGGGCGTGTGGTTCCTGAACAGCCACATGACCATCCCGCCCGAGCGGCTCGAGGCTGCCAACTGGGTACTTCACGCATCGGTCTTCACCTTTGCCATCAATCTGTTGAGTGTCCCGTTCGGTGCCTCGATCATTGCGCACGAGCGGATGACCGCCTTTGCCTACATCGGTATTCTGGACATCCTCCTGCGGCTGTTGATCGTTCTGCAGGTGGCCTGGGGGACAGGGAGCAGCGACCGGTTGATTCTCTACGCGTGGTTGTTGGCCGGCGAAGGGGCGCTGATGCAGGTGATTTACTGGATCTATTGTCGTCGTCATTTTGCCGAGTGCCGTTTTCGTTTCCGCTTCGATACGCAATACTGGCGGTCGATGAGTTCGTTTGCCGGCTGGAACTTTATCGGTTGTACGGCCGGTTTGTTGAAGGATCAGGGTGTCAACATTCTGCTGAACCTCTTTTTCGGTCCGATAGTCAATGCCGCCCGGGGAATCGCCAATACGGTGAACAACGTGCTGGCATCGTTCTCGAATAACTTCATGACGGCGCTCAACCCGCAGATCACCAAATCATATGCCGCCGGAGAGCGTGACTACCTGTTCTCGCTCGTGGAACGAGGCTCGCGTTTTTCATATTATATTCTGTTGGTGCTGGCTCTGCCGATACTGTTCGAAACGGAGTTTGTTCTGAACCTCTGGTTGAAAAGCTATCCTGCACACACGGTCAACTTCGTGCGACTGGTTCTATTGGTATCTTTGTGCGACATACTTTCCAATACGTTGATCAATCTGCAATTGGCTACGGGCCGGATTCGGAACTACCAGATCGTGGTGGGCGGCATGCTGTTGATGAACTTCCCGTTGTCGTACCTCTTCCTGCGGCTGGGGTTTGCTCCCGAATCGACGATGGTGGTAGCTTTGGGGGTATCGGTCTTCTGCCTGATGCTGCGGCTGCTCTTTCTGCGGAGCATGGCGGGTTTGCCGGTTCGCCGCTATCTGCGTCGGGTCTGTCTGAATGTCCTGCTGGTGAGTGCCGCAGCCGCGGTTGTCCCGCTGGCGGTCTATATGCAGATGACGGATGGATTGCTGCGATTTGGGGTAATTGTCGGATTAACGGTGCTCTGCACGTTGGCGTCGATCTACTGGGTGGGTTGCACGCCCGGTGAACGACTCTTTATCCGGGAGCGAATGGCTGCCGTCTCCCGAAAACTGATACGATGATAAAGATTGCGGATAAATCCAGTTGCTGCGGCTGTGAAGCGTGTCGGAACGTGTGTCCGCGGCAGTGCATCACGATGCAGGAGGATCGGGAAGGATTCGTCTATCCCGAAGTCGATGCAACGGCTTGTGTGGACTGCGGCCTGTGTGAAACGGTCTGCCCGGTGTTGCATCCCGGCCAACGGCGTCTGCCGGTTGAAGCGTATGCGGCCCGGAATCGCGATGAGTCCGTCCGGTTGGCCAGCTCTTCCGGTGGAGTTTTTACCCGCCTGGCAGAGTGGATTCTGGACCGGGGCGGTGTCGTTTTCGGGGCTCGGTTCAATGAAAAATGGGAGGTTGTCCACGATTATGCCGAGACGCGTGAGGCTCTTGCTCGATTCCGGGGATCTAAATATGTACAAAGCCGGATCGGCGATACCTATCGACAGGCAGAACGCTTTCTGAAAGAGGGGCGGATGGTGCTGTTTACCGGAACATCCTGTCAGATTGCGGGTCTGAAGCGATTCCTCCGCCGGGAGTATGATAATCTGCTGGCCGTGGACGTGATTTGCCACGGTGTCCCGAGTCCCAAGGTCTGGAGACGTTATCTGAATGACCTGACGGAGGGGACGCCTGAAAGTATCTCGTCTGTTTCATTCCGTGACAAGCAGGAGGGTTGGAGAAATTATCGCTTGTCCATCAAGGCTAAAGAAACGGAATTGTCGCATGTTCGGCCTTATATGGGAGTTTACTCTCGATTGTATCTCTTCGAGTTGATGTCGCGTCCCAGTTGCCACACCTGTCCGTCCAAGGGTGGACGGTCGTGCAGCGATATGACGCTGGGTGATTTCTGGGGGATCGAACGGGTCGATCCCGCATTTGATGACGACCGTGGATGTAGCGTGGTTCTGGTTTATAATCCGGCGTGGGGGCCGATTCTGGAAGGAATTGATATTCGGATGGTTGCATATGATCAGGTACTGTCGGGTAACCCATCTATCGAGCATTCGGTAAAACCGTCGATCAACCGGAAGTATCTTTTCCGGTTATTGAATCAGGGGCGCAGTGTGGTTGATATTCATCGGCTGTGCTTTGATCCGACATTTGTCCGGCGAGTTCGCCGGATGTTGTTTCGAAAATTAGGCGTATGAGAATAGCGATACTGACGTTGCCTCTATATACGAATTTTGGAGGAATTCTCCAATGCTACGCGTTACAAACCGTTCTGCAGAGGATGGGACACGATGTGCGGGTGTTGGCCAGGCCCGCATTTGGCCGATCTCATCTGATTATAAAGCCGATAGGAATAGGAGTCCGTTTTTTTAAACGATATGTACTGAAAAAAGATGTCCCAATCTGGAAGGCTCCGTATGAAATCGTACGAATACCGACTAACCGTTTTATTCATCAATATATTCATCAGTTTATTCGTCGGAACTGGACAAAAAAGATTGGCCGCCATTTTGATGCAATTGTTGTAGGAAGCGATCAGGTTTGGCGTCCGGCCTATTATCACCAGTTTCCGATTGAAGAGGCCTTTCTGGATTTTGTTCGAGAATGTTCGATTCGGCGGATTGCATATGCAGCATCGTTTGGCGTTGACAAGTGTCCATTTACACCGGCACAGTTGCAAAAGTGCATTCCTCTTCTGAAAAAATTCGATGCGGTTTCCGTTCGGGAGTCTTCCGGTGTAGAGATTTGCCGGAATGATTTTGGGGTTGAGGCGTGTCAGATGATGGACCCGACCTTGCTCCTGCAGACTGAAGATTACTCGAGGTTAGTCGAGCAGGGCGATACAAAACCATTTGCAGGAGATCTGCTTGTTTATCTGTTGGATAAAAATCCTGATAAGGAGGCGATTGTAAATGCTGTTGCCGCCGCAAGGAATGGTCATCCGTTCCATGTCGGGTCTCGGGTGGATGATGCTGCAGCTCCCTTGAAAGAGCGGATTCAAATACCTGTGGAACAGTGGTTGAGGGGGTTTCGCGATGCAAAGATGATTGTAACCGATTCGTTCCATGGGTGTGTTTTCTCCATTCTTTTTCAGAAGCCTTTTGTTGCTATCGGGAATGCATCGCGCGGGATGGCTCGTTTTACCTCTTTGCTTCAATTGTTCGGACTTGAGGATCGTTTGATTGGCTCTCTGGAAGAGTTTCAATTGCGGAAAGAGGAATTGTTAACTCCGATTGACTATGTATCGGTATATGCCAGATTACGGATTTGTCGTGAAAATGCCATGGCATTTTTGAAACAAAATCTGGGCTGAGGTCCGTTGGCGATGGAAAATTGAATATCTGTTTCATGCATCCGAAAATTTCAGTTATAGTTCCTGTCTATAATGCTGAACCGTATTTGCGACGTTGTGTTGACAGTATTTTATCACAGACTTTTTCAGATTTTGAGTTGTTGTTGGTTGATGACGGCAGCCAAGATTGTTCGGGAGCAATTTGTGATGAGTACGCAGATCGAGATAAGCGGATAACGGTTATTCACAAGCCGAATACCGGTGTTTCAGATACGCGGAACCGGGCATTGGATCTTGCATCCGGCGAATTTGTGATCTTTATGGATGCAGATGACTATTGGATGGCAGAGACGGTGTTGGAGTAGTTGTATGGGGTTGCAAGAGATAATCATCTGGATATAGTACGAGGTGAATATACGGCTGTGAATGAGGTTGGACACGAGAAGTTCAGCATGCCTGTTTCTCAACGCCGAATGAAATATGCAGACCAAATCATCGGACCTTACGAGTTTCTAGAGTATGCGGTTCATGGTGAGTTTTTCTTGTGGCTCTCGTTAATTCGGCGAGAAGTCATAGGACTCTTGCGGTTTAAATCAGGTCAGATATTTTTAGAGGACATGCAGTTCCTGTCGTGTCTGACGGTTCGACCGCTTCGATGCATGTACCGACTGGATATCCGCTTTTATATGCCTATAGCATTTCTCTGACAAGTGTGTTAAATGATTTCTTACCTAAGCGAGTAGATGATATTTGGGCTGTAAGTAATATGCATAATGCGTTATCTGAAGATCTCAATGATGGATTTCTGAAGAAATATTTCAATATTTGTTTTATATCACGTTAAGTTATCTATCATTAGATGAATATACGCACATTCTAAGGAACTTATCTCTAGTTATGCTGTAGATAATGTGAGGCAACATATCAAACAAATAATTTTTGATAATCATAAGATAAAGTTGTCTTCAACTTATTATTTCCCCGCATTTTGGAGAGAGAGGATATTGCGATTCCGACAGATGTTATTAGAATGCGACATTTTCTTGTGAAAAGCATCAGATATAAAAATAAAGCATAAATTACCTAATAGCCGGATGTCCGAGGCGATATCATGTCATTATGATCAAGGTCTCAGTAATAGTTCCTATTTATAATTCAGTAAATTACATTGAGCATTGTATATGTTCTCTATTTGAACAGACATTCAATGATATTGAATATATTTTTGTCGATGATGCTTCTACGGATAACAGCATAGAAAAGATCAAAGATCTATTGCTCCGATATCCGGATCGGGCATCTCGTTGTCAATTCATATGTAATAAAAAGAATCAAGGGGTTTCGACCTCCAGAAATCGAGGTTTGAGCATTGCACAGGGCGAATATGTTTATTTCTGCGATAATGATGACTGGATATCGCCAAATATGTTACAATCCATGTACAGTTATGCTCAATTGGAAAATTCGGATTTGGTCCTTTGTGATCCAATTGCCGTTTATTCCAATGGTCGAGAAGAGAGAATACCTATTGTTTATCCCAAGACGGATCGAATTATCGCGTTAAGGAAATATATTTCATCGGTCTGGAATCCAATATGGAACATGTTGATTAAACGTAATCTGTTTCAGAATAACGGCATAACTTTTCCCGATGGAAAGAATATGTGTGAAGATTACAACGTATCAACAAAACTGTTATTGAAAGCTGCTAAACCGATCCATTGCCAAAAGGCATACTATTATTACAACCGGGCGAACTCCTCCTCATTTCTATCTCGTCAGGATAAAAACGCCAATCGGATGAAAATAGAGGTCAACATTGACTTGATTAACTTTTTCAAGCAGGAGGGCGTATATTCAACCTACAAAAAAGAGTTATGCTGGAGATTATTGAATGCTAAACAGGAATTGAGTTTTGAACCTGCTTCGTATGATGAATTCCTGGCAATCGTCCCTGAAAGCCACAAATACATTCTATCTTGTCCATATTTGAACTGGAAAGTAAAGTTAAACATGTGGTGCCTGACTCGTAAACTGCGTCTAATTGCGCAATTTTTCTCTTTCTGCCAAAAGCTAAAACATGAAACCAGAGTATGAGAGGTCGATAAAAGTCTTGTATGTCACCGGAATGTATTCTACAAAGTACGGGGGACTTGAGCATTTTATTATTGAGCTTCTTAAACGAGGCGTAAGACTTATTGTTATTTATAATAATACTCCTCAACCGGATACCTATTATCGCGATTTATTGAATCTCGGAGCAAGTGTATATGTAGTCCGGGGTAGTATTTTGCGGCGTAGTTGGCAGACTTTTCGGATCGTCCAACAGGAAAAGCCAAATATTATTCATTATCATTTTGGTTTCGTCGTTTATTTTTTGTTTTTCTTTGTCAAACTGCTCTTTCCTAGAATTAAACAAGTTTTAACTCAACATTGCGAATATCGTTACACTTCACCGATCATGATGCTGGCGACAAGGATCTGCTATAAATCGTTAGATCTCGTCATATCTGTAAGTAAAGGTGTCAAGAGAGGGTTGGTTTCGAAAATAGGGGATTCTCCACGGTTCATAGTCTCCTATTTGGGCGTTGCAAGAACCCTTGTCGAAAATCAAACACTGAAACAAGACCTGCATATTTCTGATGATTGTTTAATTTTAACGTCTATCGGTTTTGATATTGATGTCAAGGGGTTTGACATATTGGCCCGGGCTGTATCACTCCTGAAGAGCGAAACATCGCTGCCGCCTTTTAGGGTTATTGTTATCGGACTGAATGAAACGGAGGATAAGAGGTTTTCTTGCATTACGAAAAAACTGGATGTAGAGGATCTGTTCATCTCTGTAGGCATAAGAAACGACGTAGATGACTTTCTCTCCATTACGGATGTCTATTTGCAGCCATCAAGGACTGAAGCCATCTCCTTAAGTATTATGGAGGCATTGCAGTATGGCATACCCATAATAGGGTCCAATGTCGGAGGCATTCCTGAGGTTTGCATTTCAGATCATAACGGATTGTTGGTTCAAAAGGAGAATGTGCGAGAGTTGGCAGGTGCAATCGCCCGATTGCTTACAGATAATAAAATACGCACCCGATTCGGGAAAAACGCATTGATGCTCTCTGAGAACTTCAGATTGGATCGAAGTATGAGTCGATTAATCAGGTTGTATCAGGATCTTTTGAGATGACAAAATTTGACATGAATACGGTTCCCATAGCCTTTGCGTTTGACAACAATCTGATTCTGCCGGCCTGTGTCTGCATCTCCTCGCTGATGATGAATGCCCGGGAGGATACCTTCTACGATATCTTTATCCTCCATTCGCGGAACCTCGCGCTCGAGCGGGACCGGCTCGATCGGATTCCGCACTGCTATCCGAATTGCCGGATCCAGTACCGACAGGTCGACGAGACGTTCGACGCGGCATTTGAGATTCGGGGTATCACGACTCCGGCCTATTATCGGCTGTTGATTCCGGAGTTGATTCCCGAATACGACATGGTAATCTATTCGGATGTCGACGTGATCTTCCGATCCGATTTGTTCGATATTTATAATGACACGGACTTGACCGCGTATTATGTGGCCGGAGTGAACTCGTTGTCACACCTGGTGCCCGAATATAAGGCCTATTATGAGCGGAAATTGCACCTCGATCCCCAAAAGATCATTTATTCGGGGAATCTGATCTTCAACTCCCGGAAGATTCGGGAAGATCATCTTATTCCGCGGTTTAAAAAACTGGCCGGAAACAATTACAAATTTCAGGACATGGATATCCTGAATATCGTATGTGGTGACAGGATTTGTTATTTGCCCCCTTCGTTTTGTCTTTCGACGATCATTTCGAAAGCTGCGGTTGATGACAGGCCGGCGTTGTTGCAGGTGTGGAGTCAATCGGAGATAGACAAGGCTCTGATCTCGGGAATCGTTCACTATAATGGCCAGAAACCCTGGCAGCAGTACAGCATCAACTTCGACATCTGGTGGGAGTACTACCGCAAGTCGCCCTTTTTTGATGCGAAGTTCTATTTCGATTTCTTCTACTACCGGCTCAACATCCTGGATCAACTCCCGTTGTGGAAACGCATCAAGATTCTGTTGAGGTATTTCGTCTATGGAAAAAGAGTCATATAGTGTCTCGGTCATCGTTCCGATCTACAAGGTTGAGCGCTTCATCGAGCGATGTGTCACCTCGCTGATGGAGCAGACCCTGCGGGAGGTGGAGTTCATCTTCGTGGACGATGCCACGCCCGACGGCAGCATCCGCCTGCTGGAAGAGGTCGTTGCCTGCTATCCGGGCCGCCGGGAGCACGTCCGGTTGATCCGCCACGAGCAGAACCGGGGGCTGCCCGCTGCCCGCAACAGCGGCCTGGCCGTGGCACGGGGCGAATATGTCTTTCACTGCGACAGCGACGATTATGTCGATCCCGAGATGCTCGAGCAGTTGTATGCCCGGGCCCGGGAGGCGGATGCCGACGTGGTCTGGTGCGACTGGTGGCTCTCGTTCGGACGGAACGAGCGCTATATGAAGCAGCCGGAATATGCATTGCCGCTTGAGGCTCTTCGGGGGATGCTGAGCGGCGTGATGAAGTTCAACGTCTGGAACAAGCTGGTCCGCCGCCGCCTCTACACGGATAACAGGATCGAATTCCCGGCCGGTTACGGCATGGGCGAGGACATGACGATGATGCGGCTCATGGCCCGGGCCCGGCGGGTCGCCTACCTGCCGAAGGCCTTTTACCACTACGTGCAGCTGAACAGCGGGGCCTTCAGCAAAACCTATTCCGAGCGGCATCTGGTCGAGTTGCGGCATAACGTGGAGATGATTCAGCAGGATATGCGGCAGCAGTTCGGCGATCGGTTGGACGAGGAACTGGCCTTTTTCAAGCTGGACGTGAAGTTTCCCTTTCTGATCAGTGCCGATTCGCGCAAGTATGCCCTGTGGCGGTCGTGGTATCCCGAGGCTAACCCCTATATCTTGCGCAACCGGCGGCTCACGTGGCGAAGCCGGACGCTGCAGTGGCTGGCCTGGAAGGGGCAGTTCTGGGCCGTGCGCCTCTATTACCTGTGTGTGCACCGCCTGATCTATGGACTGATTTACCGTTGATGGAGTTATGTGGTTGTTGAGAGCGGGCGGGATGGTGTTGTTGACCATTCTGACCAGTTTCTATTTCTTTCCCTTCGAGTTCACCTTCCTGCCGGGAGTCAATACAAAGATGGCGATGGCGGGCTTCGGCGTGATTCTGCTGGGTATCGATCTGGCCCGGAAGCGGAAGTCGCTGATCGACCGCGACTTCTTTCAGCTTTCGCTGTGGGCTGCCGCGGTGTCGTTGATCGGATTCTTTGCCGTCGTCTGGAACGATACGCACGACTATACGTATGCCACCTATCTGGTCTCGATGTGGGTCTGGGTGGCCGGGGCCTATGTCGTGATCCGGGCCATTCGGGGTTTGCATGGCGGCGTATCGGTCGAACTGGTCTGCAATTACCTGATTGTGGTCTGCGTGGCACAGTGCCTGATCGCCTTTGCCATGTCGCAGATTCCGGCGCTGAAGCACTTCGTCGATGGCTTTCTGGGCAGTACGGGCTTCATGGGCAAAATAGAGGGCCGTATGTATGGTATCGGGGCCAGTCTGGACGTGGCCGGATCGCGGTTCTCGGTCATTTTGGTGATGATTGTCTACCTGATGACCCGTATCGCCGAGACCTCCCGCTGGAGACGGCTGATCCTCTACCTCGGGGCCTTCTTCATCGTGACCGTGATCGGGAACATGATGTCGCGCACGACCTCCGTGGGGGCAATCGTGGCCTTGTGCTATCTGTTCTGGCGCTCGAAGATCTTCACTCTGCATCTGACGCTCGGTATGCGACGTCTTTATGGATGGCTTGCCGCTATTCTGCTTGTTGCGATAGGCGGTTCGGTCTATGGTTATCAGACCAATCCGGCATTCCGGTCCAATCTCCGTTTCGGATTCGAGGGTTTCTTCAGCCTGGTCGAGGAGGGCCGCTGGGATGTCCACTCCAACGAGATCCTGAAGAATATGTATGTCTTCCCGGACAATACGAAGACCTGGTTGATCGGTGATGGCTATTTCGATAATCCGAACGGATCGGAACCCTATTATGTGGGCCCCAAGTGGTATGGATTCTATCAGAATACGGATGTTGGTTATTTGCGTTTTATCTACTATTTCGGTATTTTTGGCCTTGCGGCTTTCTGTATTTTTCTGCTGAAGACCGGCTGGGTCTGCATAGGACGTTTTCCACACCAGCAGAGTCTGTTCCTGGTTATCTTGTTATTGAATTACGTGGTTTGGTTCAAGGTCTCGACGGACCTGTTTCTGGTTTTTGCCCTGTTCCTGTGTGTTGGGGCCGAGGAGAACCGGGAGTATGAACAACAGCATCTGATTGAATCGAGCGAATCATGAAACTCGTCTACTGCATCCATTCCATCTACAATCCCGGAGGCATGGAACGTGTCCTGTGGAACAAGGTGGTCTACTGGACCCGCCATACCGACTGGGAGGTGGTGATCGTGACGACAGATCAACACGATCGTCCGCCCTTCTATCCCTTCCCGGAACAGGTGCGGCGGATCGATCTGGGGATCAACTACTCCGAGGACAACACGAAGTCGCCGCTGGGAAAGATTGCCGGGTATCTGCGTCGCCGCCGGCTGCACAAGCGCCGGCTGACGAAGCTGCTGATGCGGGAGCGGGCCGATGTGGTGGTTTCGCTCTATCCGTCGGAATCCTCCTTCATCCCGGATATTCGGGACGGCAGCCGGAAGGTCCTCGAGCTGCACTACTGCAAGTTTTTCCGCCTGCAATACGGCCGCAAGGGGTTGCTCGGAGCCATCGACCGGTGGCGGACCCGCCAGGATGAACGCATCGTCCGGCGATTCGACAAGTTCGTTGTGCTGACCCACGAGGATCAGGGCTATTGGGGGGCGCTCCCCAATCTGGAGGTTATCCCCAATGCCGCCATGCATCTGACCGATCGTTTCGCGGACGGCTCGGCCCGCCGGGTGATTGCGGTCGGGCGGCTCGATTATCAGAAGGGTTTCGACCGCCTTATCCGGGGCTGGGACCTTGTTCAGCGGAGCGGTCGTTTTGCGGACTGGCGGCTGGATATCTTCGGACAGGGTGAGTGGCACGACATGCTGCAGGGGATGATCGACGAGCGGGGACTTGCCGCGACGACGCACCTCTGTCGGCCAACCACGCAGATTGGGGATGAATACGCGCGGAGTTCGCTGCATGTGATGACCTCTCATTACGAAGGATTTGGAATGGTTATCGTCGAGGCCATGGCTTGCGGGCTCCCTTCCGTCGCTTTTGATTGCAAATGCGGTCCGAAGGATATCATCCGGCCGGGGGAGAACGGCCTGCTGGTCCGCGACGGCGACGAAGAGGGTCTTGCACAGGCCCTGATGACACTGATGGAAGATGACGCTCTGCGGAAGCGGATGTCGCAGCGGGCCCGGGAGGTGGTGAAGGAGTACTCCGAAGAGGCGGTCATGGCCCGCTGGATGCGACTGTTTACCTCAATCGTTCGATCATGAAGACCTTGTTACAGATCAATCCCGTGTTGCGGGTGTCGACCTCTACGGGGCGCATCATGCAGGAGATCGGCGACCTGGCCATGCGCAATGGCTGGGAGAGCTATATCGCCTACGGCCGGGGGCGTGACGGCATTCTTCCGTGCCGTTCCCGGATCGTTCCCGTGGGCGGACGCTGGAGCACCCTCTGGCACGGCGTGGAGACCCGTCTCTTCGACCGCCACGGGCTGGCCTCGACCGGGGCAACCCGCCGCTTTCTCCGCGAGATCGAGCGGATCCGCCCGGATGTGATCCATATCCACAACATCCATGGCTACTTCCTGAACTACCGGGTGTTGTTCGACTTCCTGTCGCGGAGCGGCATTCCCGTCGTCTGGACCGTCCACGACTGCTGGCTCTACACTGGTCACTGCTATTATTACTCCTATGCCGGCTGCGACCGCTGGCAGCGCGAATGCCACGACTGCCCGCAGCGGCGCGAATTCCCGACAAGCTGGCTGTTTGACCGCTGCCGGCAAAACTTTCGCGACAAGCGGGCGGCCTTCACCTCCCTGCAGAAGGGGCAGTTGACCGTCGTTCCAGTTTCGGAGTGGATCCGCTCGGAGATGGCCCGGTCGTTTCTTCGGGACTGCGACTTCCGGGTGATCCACAACGGGATCAACACCGACGTTTTTGACATCTGCTCGCCGCAGGCGGCCCGTGCGAAGTACGGCTTGGGCGACAAACACATCCTGCTGGGGGTGGCCAGCATCTGGAGCCGCGAGAAGGGGCTCGACGATTTCATCCGCCTGTCGGGGCTGCTTGCCGACGACGAACGGCTCGTGCTGGTCGGAATCAAACCCGAACAACGGCGGCTGCTCCCGCCGAACGTCATCGGCATCGGCCGCACGGAGAATGTCCACGAGCTGGCCGAACTCTACTCGGCGGCGGATGCCTTTCTCAATCCGACCTGGCAGGACAACTATCCGACGGTCAACCTCGAGGCTATTTCGTGCGGGACGCCGGTTGTGACCTACCGTACGGGAGGCAGCATCGAGGCCGTGACGCCCGGGACGGGCCGGGTGGTCGATCAGGGCGATTTTGCGGGGCTTCTGCGCGAGGCCCGGGCAATCCGCCGCGAAGGAAAGGCCGGCTACCAGAACCGCTGCCGGAGCTATGCCCTGCAGCACTTCAACAAGGAGGACCGCTATCGGGACTACCTTCGCCTGTATGACGAACTGCTGATGCGGAGACGTCCCGAATGACCCTCTGCTTTGGAAAAGCACCTCACTCAAAATCCAATATATTCCCTTTTGACAGCCGCCGGATAAACCGGATGAACCGGTCGCGGCGCTTGACCGGCACAGTTTGTCGGGACTGCGGCGGATGTCGGCAACTGGTTCGGAGTGGGCTCCGGACCCTGTGACCGGACCCGGTCGGGCCGGATTGTACACTGCATTGTTTTGATGCAGCATAGGACCTTGTCTTCCTGTCGCAATGCAGGATGACAAAACCTGTCGAGACGTTGAATCATGGAGTCTGAACGACAACAACAAGATGCACCGGCCAAATACCGGGATGCGGTATCGGCCTGTGAATCGATGGACTATATCGAATACAACGTATCGCAGATCGCCCGAAAATTCGGCCTGAACGGGACGGCTCTGGCCAATTTCATGCGGGTCCATTCCCCGCAGACGCTGGCCTGGCGGGAGCAGATGCGGCGCTGGCTGGGGCTCAACGACAATATCCCCCGCGGGCTGCTGCCCAAATACCGCGAACAGTATGCCGAGGCCGTGCGGATGTATGCGACATCGGATCGGAGTATTCCGGAGATAGCCCTGGCCTGCGGGGTGTCGGAGGGAGGTTTCAGCCAGCATCTGCGCTTCTACCACCAGGCGCTGCTGAAGCATAAGCACGAAACCCGTAATGCGGCCCGGGGCAAGAGCCGTAAGGAATACGGCGAGTTGACCGGGAACGGCCATTGCTACAAGCCGCTTCCGAAGACCGTTGCGAAGTATGCCGGAGCGCTGGAGCTCTATCGGACTACGTCGCTGACGATCGGGGAGATCGCCCGTCAGACGTCGGTTTCGGCCGCCGGATTCAGCTTTTACCTGCGCAAGTGGCATCGGGAACTGGTGCTCGAACGTTCGGGCATTACCGGAGAGGTGGACGAGACGACCGATCTGCGGAGCGTGCGCCGGCGCATGAAGATCGTGACGGTGAAGTACGCTGCGGCGATCGAGAGCCTGCGGCAGCAGCCGCGTCCCGTGGCACGGGTTGCCGCGGAGTTTGGTCTGCAGCCCGAGGTGTTCCGCGACTACCTGCACAAACACGAACCCGAACTGGCCCGTCAGCAGGGCCGGATGCGCATCGACAACGGTCGGCACGTGTCGCGGCGCAGCGAAGAGAAATATGCCGAAGCAATCGAACTATACAGAACCACGACGGAGACCCTGAAATCCATAGCCGTCCGGTTGGGACTGACCTACAATAGTTTGAGTGGATATGTCCGTCGCAATCATCCCGAAGCGGCGGCTGTCCATCACTCCCTGCTCCGGCAGGACGAAAGTCGGGAGGAGCCGCCGCACGACGACGGATCGCTTCCGCAGCCTCTTGTTTCAAGAGTTGACTCCCTATGAATGAAAAACAGCTGAAAATTCTGCAGTTGGGCAAGTTCTATCCGATTCTGGGCGGGGTGGAGAAGGTGGCGTATGATCTGATGGTCGGCTTGTCCGAGCGAAACATCGATTGTGACATGTTGTGTGCCGCCCTCGAGGGGGGCGGGCGGGAGATCCCCGTCAACGACCATGCCCGGGTCATCAGTTGCCGGACATGGCTGAAGGCCGCGGCGACGATGATCTCGCCGTCGATGATCCTCCGCCTGCGGCGCATCTGCCGCCACTACGATATCATCCACATTCATCATCCCGATCCGATGGCGGCGCTGGCGCTGCTGCTGTCGGGTTACCGGGGGCGGGTGATCCTCCACTGGCACAGCGATATCCAGAAACAACGCTATCTGCTGACCCTCTACCGGCCGTTGCAGTCGTGGCTGTTGCGGCGGGCCGACCGGATCGTCGGAACCTCGCCGGTCTACCTGGCCGAGTCACCCTTCCTGCAGGGGGTGCAGCGGAAAACCTTCTGCCTGCCCATCGGTACGGATCCGGTCCGGCCCGATCCCGAGGCGGTCCGCAAGCTCCGCGAGCGTTACGGCAACCGGAAGATCGTCTTCTCGCTGGGTCGGCTGGTCGCCTATAAGGGCTACCCCAGCCTGATCGAGGCGGCGCGTTACCTGACCGACGATTATGTGGTGCTGATTGGCGGGGCGGGGCCTTTGCACGAGGAGCTGCAGCGGCAGATCGAGGCGCTCGGTCTGCAACGCCGGGTCGAACTTCTCGGTCGGATTCCGGACGAGGAGTTGCCGGCCTACTACGGTGCCTGTATGCTCTTCTGCCTGAGCAGCGTGCAGAAGACCGAGGCGTTCGGCATCGTGCAGATCGAGGCCATGTCGTGCGGCAAGCCGGTCGTAGCGACGAACATCCCCCATTCGGGGGTCGCGTGGGTCAACGCCCACGGCGAATCGGGGCTCAACGTCACGCCGGGCGATGCACAGGGGCTGGCCCGGGCCATCGAACAGGTGGTGCGTCAGGAGGCGGTCGACGGCCGCTACTCGGCCGGCGCCCTGCGGCGTTACCGGGAACTCTTCACCCGGGAGCAAATGATCAATAAGTGTTTAAATCTATATCGTTATGAGAGATGATGCTACGAAAGTCGTCGCCGAAGCTCTGGACATCAACCTGAGCGAACGCGACTATCGACGACGCGGTGAGATGTCCGTGGCGGCGAAATGTACCAAGCGGCTCTTCGATCTGGTAGGAAGTGTGTTGGGTTTGGTTGTGTTTGCACCTGCCTTTTTGATTATCTGGCTGCTGATCAAACGCGAGGATGGAGGTCCGGCCATCTTCAAGCAGGAACGGATCGGATACGGCGGACGTCCGTTTACGATCTACAAGTTCCGTTCGATGTCGACCAGCTCGGAGGAGGACGGTACGCCGGTGCTGTGTCAGAAGGATGATGACCGTCTGACGCGAGTGGGGCGCTTCCTGCGCGACCACCATCTGGACGAACTGCCGCAGTTGTGGAACGTGCTGCTCGGTCAGATGAGTTTCGTCGGGCCGCGTCCCGAGCGCAAATACTTCGTCGACCGGATTACGGCCATCAACGCCAACTACGAACTCCTGTACCGGCTGCGTCCGGGGCTCTTCTCGATGGCCACGCTCTACAACGGCTACACCGATACGATGGACAAGATGCTCGAGCGGCTGCGGATGGATCTCGATTATCTCTACAACCGCACCTTCTGGCTCGACGTGAAGATCATCTGGCTGACGGCCGTATCGATTCTTTCGGGCAAGAAATTCTGATCGGAGGACTATGGAGCGAAGGATCGTGCACCCGAAGGCGGGGTTGCAGTTGCGGAAGATCGGCCGGCAGTACATGATTGTCGAGGCGAGTGCCGAGAAGGCGAACATGAGTTACGTCTACAGCCTGAACCATACGGCGGCCCAGTTGTGGGAGCAGCTGTCGAAGGGAGACTCGACGGTGGAGGAGCTTTCCGACTGGCTGGCGGGGCTTTACGGCGTTGATTCCGAGGTTGCCCGCCGCGATGTGGAGCGGCAGCTGACAGCCTGGGAGAAGTTCGGACTGATTGAATAAATGATAACGGAGGCTCGCAGAGAGCCGAGTGTATGGACGATGCGATGGAACGCATGCGGCGCGGGTTGCTGACTCTGCTGCGTGCCGGATTGTGGGAGCGGGAGGTCGACGACATCGCCTGTTTCCCGATGAGTGACGACGAATGGATGGCGCTGTTCCGGCTGGCCCGGCAGCAGACTGTTACCGGGTTGGTTTTCCGGGGGGTGCAGACTCTGCCCGAGGAGTTGCTGCCGTCACCGGCCGTTCTGATTCGCTGGACGGTCGGTGTGGATGCCATCGAGCGTCGGAACCGCGGGATGAACCGGACGTTGTCGGCCCTTTATACCGAACTTCGCACCCGGGGCTTCGACCCTGTCCTCCAAAAGGGACAGGGTGTTGCCGCTTACTATGAGAGGCCGTTGTTGCGTGAGTGCGGCGATATCGATCTTTTCTTTCGCGATCGGAGACAGTCGGAGCAGGCCGCGGAGTGGATGCACCGCCGGGGCGCCGCAGTCCGGCGAATGCCCGACGGCAGTCTCTTCTACCGCTGGCAGGGTTTCGAGATCGAACACCACGTGCGGCTCTTCGATCTGCACAACCCCTTTCTGCAGCGCGATGCGGCACGGCTGATCCGCGACAGGGGGAGTGTCGGGATGACTCTTCCTGGGTCGTCGGGTATGACGGTTCCCGTGCCGGCGCCGTTCGTGAATCTGCTGCTGCTCGACCTCCATATCCTGAAACACGCCCTGGGCCGCGGAATCGGCCTGCGTCAGCTGTGCGACATGGCCCGCGCCTGCTACCGGCTGCACGACGGGATCGATCCCGAAGCGATGAAGGCCTGCTGCCGCCGCTGGGGGCTCGGTCGCTGGAACCCGATGCTGCACACCTTCCTGGTCGACTGTCTGGGGCTTCCGGCCGCCACGCTGCCCTACGGCGAACTGGCCCCGAGTGCCGAACCGCTGCTTGAGATCGTCTGGCGCGGCGGCAACTTCGGCCACTACCAGCCGGGTCGCGAATCCGCCGGACGGAGCCTCGTCGGCCGCAAACTGGATACGGCCCGCTCGTTTCTGGCCAACCTGCGTTTCGCGCTGCGTTACGCCCCGAAGGAGGCCTTCTGGATCTTCACCGGCTTGATCAAAGGACAGTTCTGATGATGCAGGAGTTTCATTTCCGGATCGCCGATTTTGTCTGGCGTCTCCGGCTACCCGTCGGATGCGACGTCAATGCCCTGCTGCCTTCGTTCCGGGCTTTCCGGACGGAGAAACCGGGCGGGGAGCCGCTCTTGCTGACGTGCGACGTCGAGCCGCTGAACGGAGCCACGGCCGCGGCGATCGACGGCCGGCTGCTCGACGAGTCGGTCAATGACATGGGGCTCGTGCGCCTCTACGACCGCCGGGGCGGATACGTTGTGACCCTTTCGGCACGTCCCGACGGGGTGATGCACCGCATGACGGCCAACCGCGACTTCTCGGAGGTGCGGATTGCCCTGCGTTTCGACGATCGTGATGCGGGCTTCATCCTCGCCTCGCTGCTCCGGATTGCCTATTCGCAGGCGATTCTCTACCACGAGGCCCTCTCGATCCACGCCTCGGCCGTCTTCCACGAGGGCGTCGCCTACCTCTTCATGGGGCGGAGCGGTACCGGCAAGAGCACCCATTCGTCGCTCTGGATCCGCCACCTCCCAGGCACCGAGCTGCTCAACGACGACAATCCGACGGTCCGTCTGCGCGACGGCCGGGCCTGGGCCTACGGTACGCCGTGGAGCGGCAAGACTCCCTGCTACCGTCCGCTGGCCTTCCCGATCGGCGGCATGGTGCGGCTGTCGCAGGCGCCCGAGAACCGGTTCCGTCGGCAGGAGGGGGCCAATGCCTTTGTGGCGCTCTATCCCGGCTGCTCGGTCATCTGTCAGGACTCCGACTTGCTGAGCCGCCTCTACGATACGCTGATCCGGCTGGCCGAATCGGTCCCGGTGGGGCTGCTCGCCTGCCGTCCCGATGCCGAAGCGGCCCGACTCTGCTACGAGTCGCTGCACGGCATCCGCTGAATGATGAATGCACAACTTTACACAATATGAACAAATCTCTCTTTTTGCGGGCAGGCCTGCTTCTGCTGGTGCTGTTGGTCTCCTCCTGCTCGCGCAAGAACTACGTCTATCTGAGTGACATGCAGGTGGGCGAGGATTATCCCATCGACACGAAGTACGAAGCCGTCGTCCACCGCGACGACCGGCTTAGCATCACGGTCAGCTGCAAGAATCCCGAACTGGCCATCCCGTTCAACATCTTCGGCGGGACGTTCCGCGTCGGGACCAACGGCGAGGTGAATGCCGACGTTTCGACCCGGGTCAACGAGCGGGGCTACCGCGTCGATATCGACGGCAACATCGACTTCCCGATCCTGGGCAAGCTGCACGTCGAGGGGTTGACCGTCAGCGAGGTCCGCGACCTGATCAAGGGCCGGATCGAGGCGGGCAACTACATGAAGGACCCGCTGGTGTCGATCGAGTTTCTGAACTTCCGGTATACGGTCCTGGGGGCCGTGAACCGCAACGGCACCTTCACGGCCGACGGCGACCGGGTGACGCTGCTCGAGGCCATAGCGATGGCTGGCAACGTGACCCAGAAGGCCCGGGTCGACCGTGTGGCGGTGATCCGCGAGTTCGGCGGCAGTCGTCAGATCTTCCTGAACGATCTGCGCAGTACGGAACTCTTCAACTCGCCCTGCTTCTACCTCCAGCAGAACGACATCGTCTACGTGGAGATGGAGCCCAAATACTACCGTCGCGACTCGACGGACCGCAATTGGGAGCTGGCCCGCACGATGCTTACGGCCCTGTCGGTCGTCTGCTCGCTGCTGTGGGTGCTCAGTCTCAAGTGATGAATACAACGTGCTGAAAACGATATGCAGACGAACTCTTCTACTACAAAGGGCGACCAGGGTCTCAATCTGATCGATCTGGTCGTCTATCTGTCCTCCAAATGGAAATGGTTTCTCCTGTCGGTGGTGGTTTGCGTCGGGATTGCGTGGTATCACTACGCCCGTTCGCCGCTGGTCTACTACCGCTCGGCGACGGTCATCATCAAGGATCCCTCGAACAAGACCTCGACGACGGGCCTCGACCGTTTCGACAACATCATCAACAAGGTCAACGTTGCCAACGAGATCCTGCAGTTCCGCTCGAAGAAGCTCATGCGCGAGGTGGTGCAGCGCCTGCACGCCGACGTGAGCTATCTGGTCGAGGACCGCTTGCGCGACAACGAACTCTACACCCAGGCACCCGTCCAGGTGCGTTTTCTCGACGCCCTGCCCGAGCAGCACTTCTCGCTGACGGTGACCCCGAAGGAGAAGACACGGGTCGAACTCTCCGAATTTGCGGGGCTGCCCGCCGTGAAGCCGCGCTGTGAGGTATCGTTCAACGATACGCTCGAGGTGGCCAAGGGGATGCGGATCGTGGTTACGCCGACGAACTTCTACAACGAGTCGTGGCTGAACGTCCCCATCCGGGTCCGCAAGCTGCCGCTCGAGGCGATGGTCAACCTCTACCGCGGCTCGCTGGGCATCCAGCAGGAAGAGGAGGAGTCGTCGATCCTGACCCTGGCGTTGAAGGACAACTCGGCGGCGCGTGCCGAGGATGTGCTCAACACGCTGATCTTCGTCTACAACGAGGAGGCCATCCGGGACAAGAACCAGGTGGCGGTCAACACGGCCGACTTCATCAACGAGCGACTGATCATCATCGAACGCGAGCTGGGCAGCGTGGAGTCCGACCTCGAGTCGTTCAAGCAGCGCAACCAGATCGTCGACATTGCCTCGTCGGCCGGCATGTACATGAACGAGTCGCAGAAGTACAACAGCGACGCCATGGAGCTGGAGACGCAGCTGCGGCTGGCGACCTTCATCAAGGAGTATCTGACCGACCCGACGAAGGAGACCGACCTGATCCCGACCAACACGGGTATCGGCGACATGAACATCGAGAGTCAGATCAACCTCTACAACACGGCCAAGCTCAAGCGTGACGGACTGATCGACGACAGCAGCGAAAACAACCCCGTGGTGCTCGAGCTGAACAACACGCTGCGGGCGATGAAGCAGAACATCATCCGGGCGGTGGACAACATGATCGTCACGCTGAACATGAAGCGTAACGACGCGCAGAGCCGCGAACTTCAGGCGCAGGACCGCGTGACGTCGATCCCGACCAAGGAGCGGCAGATGCTCTCGATCGAGCGTCAGCAGAAGATCAAGGAGGCGCTCTACCTCTTCCTGCTCAACAAGCGTGAGGAGAACGCCCTTTCGCAGGCGATGGCCGACAACAACGCGCGTGTGATCGACGGAGCCGAGGGCAGCAACGCCCCGATCTCTCCCAAACGCAACCGGATTCTGTTGCTGGGGCTTCTGGTCGGACTGGCCATTCCGGGTGCGGTGTGGCTGATGGTTCTCTTCCTCGATACGCGCATCCGCAGCCGCAAGGAGGTGGAGAAGGCGGTGAGCGTTCCCTTCCTGGGTGAGATCCCGATCGACCGCGAGGCCTCGCGCCGCCACCGCAATCCGGGAGCCGCAGTCGAACTGGACGAGGACAGCATGGTAGCCGAAGCCTTCCGGGTGCTGCGGACCAACATGGCCTTCATGTCGCGCAAGGACCATCCGGTGCAGGTCATCACCTTCACCTCGTTCAACGAGGGGGCGGGCAAGACCTTCATCGCACGCAACCTGGCCATGAGTTTCGTCTACGCCAAGAAGCGGGTGGTACTGGTCGACCTGGATATCCGCAAGGGTACGCTGAGCCGCCATCTGGGGGCCCACCGGGTCGGGGTGACGAACTACCTGGCCGATCCGACGGTGACGGTGGACGAGATCATCCAGCACCGCGAGAACTACGACGTCATCTCGTTCGGCGCCACGGCGCCCAATCCGGCGGAGCTGCTGATGGACAGCCGTCTGGACGAGCTCTTTGCGGAGCTTCGCCACCGTTACGACGTGATCATTGCGGACAATGTGCCGGTGGGCATCATCGCCGACGCCAGCATTGCCAACCGCATTGCGGATCTGACGTTGTTCGTGATCCGAGCGGGGCGTCTGGACCGCCGCCAGCTGCCGGACATCGAGGCGCTGTATGAAGAGAAGAAACTGCGGAACATGGCTCTGATTTTGAACGGAGTCGATCCGCATCGACATGGGTATGGATATGGCTACGGATATGGTTACGGCTATGGCTATGGGAAGAAGAAAAAATAAGTTTAACAATAAAAAAAAGGAAGAATGGCGTATGAAGCATTAAAACAGAGACCAACAACCGATGACAGGCCGTGACGGCCACACTTAATGAACTTAAAAATCAATTGAGGAATAGTATGAAGAATCAAAACACGTATGAGGCTCCACAGACCGAGCAGCTGGAGGTGGAGCTGGAAGAGGGTTTCATGAAGGCCTCGGTCTACGAAGGTGGAACCGAGAATGCCCAGGGTGTAACCATCGAAGAGCACGGATTTGCCAATCCGGAATCGTCCTGGGAAGGCAATTATTCGGGCGATAACTGGGACTAACAAATTAAATCTACGAATTATGAAAAGAGGTATATTACTGTTGAGCGCACTATTTGCTGCGGGTCTGAGCGGTTGTACCAACGACGGCTTGGAGGACAACACGGTGAAGAACCCCGTACAGACCGGAGACGAGATTATATTCGGTTCCCGACTGTCGGGTGATGCCGAGACGCGTACGGTGTATGGGGACCGTTCGGAAAAAGGTGTGCCTGTTTACTGGGAGGCAGACGGCTCCGATCAGATTGCGATCTACTGTCTGCAGTCGTCGGCGCCGGCCAACCACCTGGTTCACTACAAGGTCACGCCGGTGATGAATGGCGAGGATCCGACTGCTACCGCCGAGTCGGTGGTTAAGGTCAATGCTGCAGAGGCAGGTCTGCAGTGGGGCGATCGGAACATGCTGCATAATTTCTATGCCTTCTACCCGGCCAGTGCCGTCAAGGGATCGTCTGAGGAGAACGAGACTGGAAAGATCACGGCCAACATTCCTGTGACCCAGCAGGTTCAGGAGTGGCGTGAAGGGACCATGGAGACTAAGGATCCTGCATTTAAAGGCAAAAAGACCTATTTCGGCCTGCCGAATATGGACTATGCCTACATGTATGCCTACACGCAGGTCGATCCTTCGAAGATGGAGGAGAATGGTCCGGTTGATCTGGCCTTCAAGAATCTGGTGACCGTGCTGGACATTACGGTGCAGGGTCCCGCATCGGGAACGGCCACCATCACCAACATCAACGTGTCGGCGGTGGACGGTACACAGCCGATCCTGACCGGTGACTTTACCTGCAATATCCGGGCTGCTCAAGATGCTGAAGGAATCACGGCTACCTGCGAGCCTGTCGGCAATTTCAGCGAGGAGCGGAGTACGATTTCGATTCCCTGCTACGACAAGAAGGAGGGTAAGTTCATTCAACTCGGCCCCGACGAACTGTTGAACGTGAAGGCCTATATCATCCCGCAGAATGTAAATAACACCGTTACGGAGCGGACGCTTCGGGTCACGGTTTCACTGCTGAACGGAGCCCCTTGCCGAAAGACGTTGAATACGGCTGATGTCTCCCCGCACAAGATCAACCGTGTGATTCTGCCCAAGCTGCAGGTTGGCGGAACGAACTACTGGATGTCGTCGCTCGATCCGAACATCTACGTATCGGAGCTCTCGATTCCGGGCAGCAAATTCTCGGTGTTGACGACAGAAAATACTGCCGGACTCCGAAATCCTTATGTTTACCAGAATGCCACCATCGAGCAGCAGTTTACGGATGGTGTCCGTGCCTTTATTCTGCAGACGGCTGTTAAAGGTGAAAATTCTAAAGGGCCAGTGCGTCCTCAAAAAAATACATTTACCTATGATGTGCATGTGGTAGCGGAGGATCAGGACCATCCTGTAATGACCTTGGAAGCTGCAATTCAAAATATTGCATCGTATCTTAAAGATTGTGAAGATGCCGGTAAACCGAATGAATTTGCCTTTGTAATGCTTACCTATACTACCGGTGATAGGTATTATGGAACGGGGCATTATGGAGGTATCTTGGGCCTTGAATGGACATGGGATGAAAATGCCACTAATGCCGAACAAACCTGGATCCAGCGGTTGCGTGATAAGGTCAATGCGCTGGCTAATGTTGAAGCCAATCGTATTTATACCGGCGAGATTACGCCCAATACCACGATCGACGATGTCAAGGGCAAGATCATTCTGAAAGCGAACTACAATTCGCAGGACATGATCAGCGGATATACCGGTTCAGCTCCGATCATGTTTACCTATTGGATTTCAGCCTACGGCCCGGACGGCTATCAGGATGCCAATGGCGGTATGCCGATGGATTGGGGTGCTCCCGTATGGTATGAAAATTCGCCCGGTAAGTTACGGTGGTATTATCAGGAGGTGACGACGGTCGGAAATGGCCAGGAGGCTACTACGGCTGAGAAGAAGCAGTATATCACGAAACTCTTCGAGGAGAGTGTTGATGCCTATAAGAACGATACCTCGCACAAGACCTGGTTCATGAATGACCTGGGTGGCCGCTATACGGACAGTAGAGATATCAATGGCCGCGACAATGGCATAGTAGCTCTGGCTGAGGATATGAACCAGATGGGTGTGGATGCCCTGCAGGATCGTACGGAAAATGCCGGCTTGGGCTTGGTTTACATGAACTTTGCCGACAAGCAGTCAGGGTCGGGAGCTAAGTACAAGAGCGACTGGCTGATCCAGACCCTGATCGACAACAACTTCAAGTTCGCCCTGCGCAAGGCTGGAGGAACCTCCGGAACGACGGCGGCTAACTACGATGCCGGTTACTCGAACGGCGGCAACGCCATCGGCTGGGACAAATAAGCACAGCCGTTCATGAGCAGATTCCCAAAAAACTGTGCTCTCCTGGCGTGCTGCATGCTGGGACTGGGCGCCTGTCAGGAAAACCCCATTGCCGAGCAGAACGTCACGGGTCACTCCGTGACGATTCTCGCCCGCATGGGCGGATCCATCGAGACCCGCACCTGCGTGGACGGCTCCTCGCCCGAGGGCGTGACGGGGATTCTCTGGTCGCCCGGTGACCGCATCGGCGTCTACGGCGACGGCTCCTCGCGAAATGCGCTTTTCGAGGCCGCCAATACGGAAAATGCAGCGGAAGCATCCTTCTCCGGTATGATGACCGGAGGGGATGCACCCGCTTTCGCCTACTATCCGTACGATGCCGCAAACGATGCCGCCGATCTTGCCGCCGTCTGGGGCAATCTCAAACTGGAACAGACGTTCGACATGTCCACCGGCCGGCTCGAGTCCGACTACAAGGTGGGTGTGCCCGCTTCGAAGAATACGGACGACCGCTGGACGTTCGACTTCGAACACCTCTTCTCGCTGCTGCGTTTCGACATCGACGCTTCGGGAACGGCCCTCGAGGGCGACAACCTCGAACAGATCATCCTGACGCTGCCCGACGGACGCCGTCTGGGCGGTGAGTTCACCTTCGACCTCGCTACCGCACTCACGACCAAGGCCGTGACGTGGACCGGCGATGCCGCAGGGGCCAACCGCCTGACGATGACCTGGAGCGACTCGCCCGCGCTGAACGACGGTGCGCACTACACGGGTTACATGACCTGTGCGCCCGACATCCGCCAGGGCGACGAGATCCTCATCACGATCCTTACCCGGCAGCACAAGGCCGAGTTCCGCCGTACGGCACTCGTCGACTTCGCTCCGAATACCTGCTACACCTTCCCGCTCGTGCTGGAGAACTACACGGACGTGACGGTGACGGCACGTCCCGTCATCACGTCGTTCTCGTTCACGGCGGCGGTCAACGCGGGCAAGATCCTCTCCACGAAGCTGGTCTATGCCTCCGGGCAGACGCGTCCCACGACCTCCGAGGCCGAGACGATGACCATCGACGGCGGACAGATCTCCGGCTGCATCCCCTACCTCCACGACTTCCGGCTGAAGCCCGCCTTCACGGTGGCTGACGGCCTGACGGTGACGGTCGACGGCGAGGAGCAGATCAGCGGCGAGAGCGAGCAGGACTTCAGTCAGCCGGTGGTCTACACGGTCTCGGACGGTGTGGAGAGCCGCGACTATACGGTGACGGTCACCAATTCGGGGCTTCCCGTCGTGGTGCTGACCCAGAGCAGTGACGGTACCGTTGAGTGGGCTGAAGCCGGTCTGAAGGTCCGTGCGAAGGATTCCGACTGGGTAGAGTCCGACCTCATGACGGTCTACAAGGCCGACGGTTCGGTGGATGTCGACGGCGCTCTCTGCGGAATCCGCCTGCGCGGCAACTCCACGCAGGGTTTCCCGAAGAAGCCCTTTGCCATCAAACTCGTGAGCAAGGCCTCGGTGCTGGGGATGCCCAAGCACAAGCGTTGGGTGCTGCTGGCCAGCTGGATGGACCGCACGCTGCTGCGGAACACCGTGGCGCTGGACATCGCCCACCGCACGGCCGATGCCCATACGGACGGAATCGGCTGGAGCCCCCGCGGTTATACCGTCGAGGTGGTGATGAACGGCCGTCACGTGGGCAACTACTTCCTCTGCGAGCAGATCAAGATCGACGGCGACCGTGTCGACATCAAGGATTGTTACGAGGATGTGCTGGAGAGCAATCCCAATCCGACGATGGCCGACTGCGGCTACCTGCTGGAGTTCGACGACAACTTCGACGAGGCGGACAAGTTCCGTACGGGACGCGGTCTGCCCTGCATGTTCAAGGACGAGGTGACGGACGACAACATCCTGAACCAGGTCCGGGCGCGGGTCGAGGCCGTTGAGGCCAATCTCGAGAGCGGCAACTATGCGGCGGCCTACGCCGATCTGGACATCAACTCCGTGGTCGACTACTTCCTGATCCAGGAGCTGACCTTCAACGACGAGTACAAGCATCCGAAGAGTGTCTACATGCTGATCGACGGCGAGGGTCCGCTGACGGCCGGTCCCGTGTGGGATTTCGACTGGCAGACCTTCGTTCTCCCCGACCAGGTGGCCTCCCTGAATGCGAAGTACGGCGGTGGTTACTCCTGCCGCCAGACCGACGAGTGGCTCTACGGCGCCTCGAAACTGGCCGAGTCCACCATCTGGCCCTGGAGTCCCGACTACGAGAACGACATGCCCTACATGTGGTATCCGCTGCTGTTCAAGGACGAGACGTTCCGTCAGCGGGTTCAGTCGCGGTGGCCGGCCATCTATGCGGCGCTGCTGGGCGTGGAGTCGGAGATCGACCGTCTGGCCGATCAGAACCGTGTGTCGGATCGCTTCAACCAGGCCATGTGGCCCATCGGCTCGTCGATCAAGGTAACGGCCGGAGCCGCCTACAACGGCGACGAGGATATGACCTTCGACGAGGCCATCGCTTCGCTCAAGCGGGCCTTCACCGAGCGTCTGACGTGGATGAATGCGAAGATTACGAGCGGAGATTTTGTGACGACCGCGGAATAATTTAATCTGTTAATAATTCAAACATCATGAAAAGAATATTTTTGGCAGCCCTGGCCGTGGCGGTGTCCGGCATGGCCTTCGCTCAGCCCGCACTGAAAGCCGATACCACGCAGACCGTGGAGTACAGTACGGACAAACACAAGGTGGAAACCAACCGTTTCTGGAGCAACTGGGTGGTCAGTGTCGGCGGTGGTGTGCAGGTCTTCTTCGGTGACCACGACAAGCAGCTGCCCTTCGGCCAGCGGATCTCTCCGGCGCTCGACATCAACATCGGCAAGTGGTTCTCGCCCGATGTCGGCGTGCGGTTCGGCTATTCGGGCTGGAAGCTCAACGGAGCCACCCGTTGGGGAGCCGCCCACTCGACCGGCGAACAGGTCGACGGCTGGGGCGCGGGGCTCTACAAGTCGAAGCTCAACTACTACAACTTCCACCTCGAGGCGATGTTCAACTTCTCGAACATCATCAGCGGATACAAGGAGACGCGCTTCTACAACTGCATTCCCTATGCCGGAGTGGGTCTGATGCGCGCCACGCAGGATCCCAAACGGACCGATGTGTCGGGCCAGATCGGTATCCTCAATACGTTCCGTCTGAGTGCCGGTTGGGATCTGAACCTCGATCTGCGCGGCACGTGGGTGCCCGATCAGTTCGATGGCGAGTCCGGCGGTCGTACGGGCGAGGGTCTGCTCGCTGCGACGATCGGTGTGACCTACAAGATCAAGCCCCGCGGCTGGAACCGCAGCAAGACCGTTACGCGTACGATCTACCCGACCGAGGCCATCAACGCCATGCGTGACCGCATCGATCAGCTGACCGACGACAACGAGCGTCTGCAGAAGGCGCTGGCCGAGAACGACAAGGCCAAGGCCCAGACGCTGACCAAGCAGATTGCTTCGGCCAATCTGGTGACCTTCCAGATCGGCAAGAGCAAGCTCTCGAACGAGGCCCGTGTCAACCTGGGCATGATGGCCGAGGTGATCAAGCAGGGCGACCCCTCGACGGTCTACACGATCGTCGGTTATGCCGATGCCGGAACGGGCAGCAAGAAGATCAACGAGCGGTTGAGCAAGGCACGTGCCGAGGCCGTTCGCGACTGCCTGGTCAAGGAGTTCGGTGTCAACGAGTCTCAGCTTGAGGTGGACTACAAGGGCGGTGTCGAGAACATGTTCTACGACGATCCGCGTCTGAGCCGCGCCGTCATCACGCGCAGCAAGTAAACCCTTCGGGGCGAGCCCATTGAAACGATCTGGACGGGGCTTCCGGCAGCGGTCTCGAATCGCTGCCGGGGCTCTTTGCTTCCGTGCTGTTTCGGGGCCGTCCGTCTATCCCCCTTCCCGCCCGACGGCGGGAAAGGGGATTTTTTCGCATGAATAAGACCCCTTTTCAACCCTTTTCGAAGCCGATGCCATCTCGGGAACTGCAGTTGAACAACGACCTCTTCTTTGCCGAGGTCATCCGCCTGCTGGACGACGGGACCACCGTCACGCTGCGAGCCTGCGGGAACAGCATGTTCCCGTTCATCGTCGACGGCCGCGACTGTGTCGAATTGAGCCGCTGCCGGCAGGTGGCCGTGGGCGACATCGTACTGGTGCACCTGCCCGACCGGGGCTTTGTGCTGCACCGCATCTATGCGGTTGACGGCGAACGGCTGCTGCTCATGGGCGACGGGAATCTCCGCGCCACGGAGCAGTGCCGGCGTGACGACGTGCTGGCACGCGCCGTGCGGATCATCCGCAACGGACGTCGTGTCTCGTGTTCGTCGTGGGGCGAGCGGTGCCGGGCCTCGCTCTGGCGCCATCTGCTGCCGCTGCGCCGCGGGCTGCTCTTTGTCTGCCGGCGGATGATGCGGAGATAGGGGCGGAAACCGGAAAAACATTTCGTATGCTTACCTCTCTGCGGATCCACGACTGTGTGGCATGGCTGTGGCGGGCCTCACGGGGCTTCCGTCGTTCGGTGGCCGGGTGTGTGGTGACCGGGACGCTGCATGTCGGTGTCTCGCTCCTCTTCGTCTACGTCTCGAAACACCTGATCGACATCGCGACGGGTGTCTCGGACGACTCGCTGCCGCTCTATGTGGGGTGGCTGGTGGCGACGCTGGTGGCACAGCTGCTGCTGTCGGTGGCGCGGAGCCGCCTGTCGGCCCGCACCGAAATCCGCCTCCGCAACGAACTCCACCGCCGGATCTTCATCCACCTGATGGGGAGCCGCTGGCGCGGGAACGGCGACCTGCATACGGGTGACCTGCTCAACCGTCTGGAGGAGGATGTCGCCACGGTGACCGAGGCGCTGAGCCGGACCGTTCCGTCGGTAGCCGTGACCGTCATTCAGCTGATCGGGGCCTTTCTCTTCCTGTCGCAGCTGGACGCGCGGCTGGCCGGCACGCTGATCTTCATCATGCCCGTGGCGCTGCTCTTCAGCAAGGGCTACGTGCGTAAGATGCGCCGCATGTCGCGCGAGATCCGCCGGATGGACAGCACGATCCAGAGCCACCTGCAGGAGAATCTCCAGCACCGGATCCTGATCCGCACGCTGGAGTACACCCGGCAGGCGGTCGAACGGCTCGTCCGGCTGCAGCTGACGCTTCAGCGGCAGGTGCTGCAGCGCACCGACTTCGCCATCTTCTCGCGATCGATGGTGCAGCTGGGCTTCATGGCGGGCTACGCCCTGGCGCTGTTGTGGGGTGTCTTCGGGCTGCGCGACGGGAGTGTGACCTTCGGCATGATGGCCGCCTTCCTGCAGCTCGTGGCCCAGATCCAGCGCCCGATGGTCGACCTGAGCCGCCAGATCCCCGCCTTCATCCGGGTCTTCACCTCGACCGAACGGCTGGCCGAACTGACCACGCTGCCGCTGGAGGAGCAGGGAGTTCCCATACGGCTGCGCGGTGCGGTGGGAATCCGCATCGAGGGGCTGACCTACAGCTATCCGGGCGGTTCGAGGCGCGTGCTCGACGGCTTCAGCCACGACTTCCGGCCGGGGAGTCTGACGGCCATCGTCGGCGAGACCGGCGTCGGAAAGAGTACGCTGATCCGGCTGATCCTGGCGCTGTTCGAGCCCGACGGCGGGCGGATCGATTTCTACGATGCGACGCACGCGGCGAAGGCCTCGCCACGGACGCGCTGCAACCTCTCCTACGTGCCGCAGGGCAATACGCTGATGAGCGGTACGATCCGCGACAACCTGCTGATGGGCAACCCCTCGGCGAGCGATGCGGAGCTGCTGGAGGCGCTGCACACGGCGGCGGCCGATTTCGTGGCGGCGCTGCCCGACGGCCTCGATACGCGTTGCGGCGAGCAGGGGACGGGTCTCAGCGAGGGCCAGGCCCAGCGCATCGCCATCGCCCGCGGGCTGTTGCGTCCGGGGGGCATCCTGCTGCTGGACGAACCGACCTCGTCGCTCGACGGTGCCACCGAACGGCTGCTGCTGCAGCGGCTTTCGGAGCGGATCGAGGGGCGGACGCTGCTGCTCGTCACCCATCGCGAGGCGATTGCCCGCCTCTGTACGGAGGTGGTCCGGATGGACGATCCGTTGCCCGAGGCGTAGCCGCCCGCGCAAGACTATCTGAAAAAGGGGATTCTGCCCGAAGGCAGAATCCCCTTTTTTTGTCTCGACGTGCCGGGATGTCGAAGTCGGCACGGAACGTTCGCCGGCGGGGCGGCATCCAGCTCTCTCCAGCTCACCTCACCCCCCCCGCGGCGGCGGCGTTTGTCGTTATTCGGCATTCTTGCTCAGCCACTCGAGGCGTCGCAGATCGGGCAGATGCTTGACCTGGAAGTGCTCGAAGGTGGCACGGAAGCCCTTTCCGTCGGGGCAGGCGGCCATCATGCCCACCATGACCGGCGTATTGTCCTGCAGCCAGGCGTTGCGCATGAGCGTGTACTCCTTGTCGTCGAACGAGTAGAAGATCTCGACGGCATCCAGCCGGCGGACGGCCTTGATCCAGATGCAGGGCACGGCCTTCTCCAGCGTGATGACGCTCCAGTCGGAGGTGTGGTGCGTAACCACGGTGCTGAGGTTGAACTTGCCGTCGACGAACTCGATGCCCGCCTTGATGTAGTTTTCGTGGTCGATGCGCAGCATCAGCCCGGCCTGGTCGAACCGTTCGCGGTAGTCGCCTGTGATCTTGACCTTGGCCTCGAACTCACCGCCGTAGGTGGCGTAGTAGAACGGGGCGTCGTCGACCGTGAATCCGTAGTGCGAGATGCGCCAGTAGTCGCTCTGCGGGGTGACATCCATCGAGAGCTTTCCCTGGTGGATCTCCCACTTTTCGGGCTCGTTGAACCAGTTCATCTTCTCCAGCGTCTGGGCCTGGAGCGTGTAGAGCGATGCGGCGAGCATCAGCGTCAGTGTCAGCAGTTTTTTCATTTTTTTGGACTTTTGAATTGAATATTCTCTTTCGCGGCGGAGGGATAACCATCCGTTTGTATTACCTTTGCAAAGGTAGATGACTGGTATTGAACCTGCAATGATCATAAATAACCATTTCTTGCCATGGAGATCCTCCACCAACTGAACCGGGAGTTCCTCAACCAGGATTTTTCCCGTCCGGAGAGTGCCCGGGATGCCGACGAGCTGGCGCGCTGCAAGCTGCTGGCCGAGGACTACGCCCGCATGGAGAATTGCCTTTCGGTGCTGAGCGATCTGCGGTCGAACCGCAGTCATATCTGTTATGGCGGTTTTGCGCGGACGTTGGGACTCGAGTCTGGATCGGGGGCCGTGGACGAGATCGACTCGGTGTGGGAAGAGTCCATCCTGTCGCGTATCCATCCCGAGGATCTGGCGGCGAAGTATCTGCAGGAGCTGCGCTTTTTCCACTTCATGAAGCACCAGCCGGGCCCTTCGCGGAGCAATTACTGCCTGGCGCAGCGGCTGCGGATGAAGGATCGCTTCGGCAACTGGCTGCCGACCCTGCACCGGCTCTTCTACATCACCTCGCCGCACGACAACAGCCTCTGGCTGACGCTCTGCCTCTACAATCCACTGGTTCTGGATCTGCCGCACGATGCGGTGGTGGTCCACACGGCCACCGGGCGGCTGCAGCCGCTCGAGCGGCGTGACGATCTGCGGATCCTCTCCGAACGCGAACGGGAGGTGCTGCGTCTGATCGACGGCGGGATGACGAGCAAGGCTATTGCGCAGCGGCTTTCAATCAGCGTGCATACGGTCAGTCGCCACCGGCAGGAGATTCTGGGCAAGCTGCAGGTGCGCAACTCGATCGAGGCTTGCCGTGTGGCAAAGGATCTGGGCATTCTTTGAGAATACCTGCCGCGTGGCGATTTTGAGAACGCCTGTTGCGAGGCGAAAGATCCGGGTATTCTCTGAGGCCTGCGGGTTCTTTTGGGGGTGAAATTCATCCGGAATCGCCGGACCTCGCTGAATATTTTCGAAAACTCGGTTCTTCTCTGTCCGATATCTCCCGAGATCATGCCGGACCTGCGTCGGAAAACCGTCGTCGGCCGGTTCCCCGCCTGTCTGTCTGCCTGTCTGCGGCGGGCCGCAATGTCCCTACTGCAGGATGGTGCCGATATGATCGTTGGGGCCGAGTCCGAGTTTCTTGCGCAACCGGTAGCGGGCCATCTCCACGCTGCGCGGCGAGATGTTCATCAACTCGGCAATCTCCTTGGTCGAGAGGTTCAGCTTGATGTAGACGCACATCCGCAGATCGGTCTGCGACAGTTGCGGATAGCGGGCCCGTAGCCGGTCGAGCAGTCCGTCGTAGATCGTATTGAAATAGCTCTCCGAAAGCTGCCAGTCGCTGTCGTCCTTGAGCTGGGTGTTGATCTGCCGGATGATGCGTGCGGCGATGCTTTTGACGCGTCCGGCACCTTCGGCTGTCGTCAGTTCCGAGACCTCGCCCTTGAGTTCGTTGAGCATGTTGTTGCGACGGATGCTGTTCATCGTGATGTTAGCCAGTCGCTTGTCCTTGTTGCGCAGGTCGATTTTCAGTTTTTCGCGTTCAAGTTCCGAGATGCGCTTCTCCTTGAGGAGATTTTCGCGTTCGAGCCGCTCCAGCTCCTTCTCGCGCCGCTCCTTTTCGCGTCGGTGCAGCTCCTCCTGGGCCAGACGGTTCTTGCGCAGGTAGTAGCTGCGCACCCCCGCCAGCAGCGTGGCAACGAGCAGTACGTAGAAGAGAATCATCGGCCAGGCAATGTACCACGGCGGCCGGACCCGCACCTCGACACTCCGGACGGTTGCCGGATCGCTGTCTCCCGGGGCGCGCAACTCGATCTGATGGCGGCCCGTGGGGCAGGGCCGGAATCTGGAGACAGTCGTCGATGCGTGCCGATTTCCAGTCGGGGTCGATCGAGGCGATGCGATATTCGATCTGGTGCCCCGGCGGGGGCAGATGCACGGGCCAGATGCAGAGGGTGTTCATCGCGGCGGGAATTTCGAAGACCGGGTCCGTCAGCCGGTAGTAACGGGTGGTATTGGTGCCCTGAGCCGCCACCCGGTCGATTTCGACCGGATGCGAAGCGGCTGCGATCCCCCCTGTCGAGAAGCCGATGCCGTTGCGGAAACCGATGACGCCGACATCGTTCAGCGTACGGAATCCGGTCGAGATCCGCTCCTTGGCGGCCTGTTCCAGAATCCCGCCGCAGCGGAGCAGCGACGTGCCCGACCGCTCGACATACCCGGCTCCGTCGGCCGAGACGTACCAGAACCGGTTGTCGTGCTGCAGGATGCTCTTCACGCCGCGTCCGCACAGCTCCAGAATGGCTTCGGCACCCGGCGAGCGGACCAGTGAATCGGTTGCGTAGTCGATCCGGTAGGCCCGGTTGCTGCAGCAGAGGAGCAGCTCCTGGTCGATTCGGGTCGAGAGGACGCTCTCGTCGGACGAGTTTGCAAGGTCGTAGTTGCGGATGTCGACCACGCGGCACTTGTCCTCCGAGAGCGTCAGCCGCACGAATCCGATGCCGAGAACCGTGACCCAGATGCGGTCCCTCTCGTCGATGCGGATATCACGCGCGTAGCCGTTGTAGTTGGCGATCGCGGAGATGAACTGCAGCCCCTGACTGCCGATCCGCATCAGGCTGATGCCCGCATAGGTGCTCAGAATATAGCTGCGCCGGTCGTTGCGGCACTGTCGCAGGGCGTAGACGCCGCTGCCCCGGACAACGGGCTGCAGTTGCCAGTCGTCGTCCAGCCGGAAGAGCCCCTGATCGTGCAGCACGTAGACCTCGCCTTCGATCTCGTCGACCTCCCAGACGGCGCCCGTACTGCCCGGAACCATCTGCAGAAGCCCCTCGTGGTTGAGTCGGAAGGGCCCCTTGTTCGATCCGACGAGCAGTTGTCCGTCGTGTTCCACGATGCTGTGGACCTGCCCCAGACGCATGTCCGTGAAGTAGTAGTCCTGCGTGCTGTTGTCGATCGAGGCCACCCCCGAATCGAGCCCGAGCCAGATGTTGCCGAGCTCGTCGGCCGCCACGCTGAGAATCGTGGCGTTGTCGAGCTGCTGCCCGTATTCGATCGAGTGGTCGATCGAACCGTCGTCCGTGATCAGAAAGAGGCCGCGGCGGGTGGTTCCCACGAGCAGCAGTTCGTCGTTGTAGCGGCGGCAGCAGGTGATCTTGGCATCGGCCAGTCGGGCATTGACCTCCGGATTGAGCGGTGTGAGGTTGCCGTTGCCGTCGATCGACAGCAGTCCGACATGCTCGACGGCCGCAATCAGCTTGCCCTGCCCGCCGGACAGCAGATTGATGATGTGGCTCTGCACGTCGCAGATCGGTTCGCGGCTCAGATCCTCGCCCAGCCGGCAGAGGGTGGCGCCATCCTGTACGTAGATGCTGCCGTCGGCCTCGTAGAGGAAGCAGAACGAGTCGTGCGGTTTGAGTTCGCGGATGGCCCCCGTGGCTACTTCATAGACACAGATCTTCTCGCGGCATTGGAAGAAGAGGCGTCCCGAGCGGCTTTCGAGTGCAATGCGCCAGAAATCGTCGCTGTGGGCGCGGACGTTGCGGTTGCGGTAGAGGAGCGTGTAGGCCGGGCGACCGCATTCGTCGCGCTGCCAGTAGCCGAATTCGTTGACTCCGGCCGAGTAGAGCCGCCCGGTGGCCGAATCGTAACGCAGGGCCCGGATGATCGAACTCCCCTGCGGGCGGCAGCACTCCCAGCGGACTCCGTTGTAGATGCAGAGACCGTCGTTCGTGGCGAAGAAGATCCGGCAGCCGTCGCCCCCTTCGGAGGTGATGTCCCAGACCTGGGTATTGGAGACGAGTTCGGATCCGTTGGCGAAGCGTTCCACGTGTCGTTGGCCGAAGCGGACTTGGGCTGCGGCGCGGGTCCGGTCCGGAATTCCCGGGAGCAGCAGTGCCAGCAGCAGTGTCGTGACGAGGAGTCGGTTCATGGGGAAGGCGTTTTTCAGAACAAAGATATTAAAAACCTTTAAAAAAATCGAGCGTGTTCGGAGACCCTCGAATGTTGTACCCCGGAAAAGGGAGGGTGATAGATGTTATTTCATTTGATAATCAGGAGTGTATATTCAAAAATGTAGGGATTTGGATGATGCCGGAAATCTGCTTTGTTGTAGTTTTGTAGGGGTGGAAAAATTCCGGCAGGCTTCTGAAAAATTTATTTTTGATCCGCGATTGTTCCTAAAAATCGCTTTCAAAAGTTCAACAGCTAACCTAAATCCAATTTCTATGAGCGAAAATCTACATGGAAATGCCGTTCTTTCTGCAGTTCGCAGGATCTTGCCGACCCTGGCCGGGATCTTCCTGCTGCTGACGGGTTCGGCACAGACCCCGGATCTGGTTTCGGGCGTCGTGACCGACGCTTCGGGCCCGGTTGCGGGCGTGGCCGTCATCGTCAAGGGTACCTCGACCGGTACCTCGACCGACCTCAACGGTGCCTACTCCATTCGCGCATCGCAGTCCGATGTGCTGGTCTACAGCTTCCTGGGCTACAAGACCCAGGAGATTGCCGTTCAGAGCCGCAACCGGATCGACGTGCGTCTGGAGAGTGATGCACAGATGGTCGACGAGGTGGTTGTCGTGGGTTACGGCGTTCAGAAGAAGAGCCTCGTGACGGGGGCCATCTCGTCGGTCAAGGGCACCGACCTCGAGACGACGGGCGTCATGCGTGCCGATGATGCGCTGGCGGGCAAGACGGCCGGCGTGCAGGTGGTTTCGAACTCCGGACAGCCGGGTTCCGACGTGCAGATCTACATCCGCGGTGTCGGTACCAACGGTACGGCCACCCCGATCTACATCGTCGACGGAATCGCCGTGTCGGGCATCGAGTACCTCAACCCGAGCGACATCGAGTCGATCGAGGTGCTGAAGGATGCCGCCGCTTCGGCCATCTACGGAGCCCGCGGCGGCAACGGCGTGGTGCTGATCACCACACGCCACAGCAAGGAGGGGCAGTGGAGCGTCAACTACGACTTCTCGTACGGCATCCAGAATATCGCCCGCAAGATCGATGTCCTCAACGCGCGCGAGTACGCGATCATTCAGAATGAGGCGGCGGCCAATTCGGGCGCGACGCTCCCCTTCACCGACGAGCAGATCGCCTCGTTCCACCAGGGTACCGACTGGCAGGAGGCCATCCTCAACCGCAATGCCGGCGTGCAGCGTCACAACGTGCGCGTATCGTCCGGTACGGCCCGTTCGTCGTTCAACGGTTCGGCCTCGTACCTCAATCAGGACGGTATCCTGGCCGAGGGCAAGTCGAACTTCAAGCGTTATACGATCAACCTCTCGGCCGACCACAAGCTGCTGCGCGACGATGCGCTGACCGTCGGTGAGAACCTCGTGGTGAGCCACGTCAAGAAGCAGTCCGTGACGCAGAACTCCTCGACGGCCGGCCCGCTGGTCGGAGCCCTCAACATGGATCCCCTCACGCCGGTCTACGACCCCTATCAGACCGATGAACTCTACGGCGGTTTCGGCGTCTCGAAATACGTCTCGCAGGAGGTGGTCAACCCCGTGGCGCGCATCTACTATTCGCACGGCCGCACGCTCTATACGACGCTGAAGGGCAGTGTTTATGCCGAACTGAAGTTCTTGAAGGACTTCCGTCTGCGCGGTACGGCCAGTGCCGACGTGACGTGGACCGACGGTTTCGGGTACTCGCCGATGTACAAGCTCAACTCCACGACGGGCAACACCACGGCCAACGGCGCCTCGCAGAGCTACGACCAGTACCGCATCCTCAGCTACGAGGGCTACCTCAACTGGGGCCATGTCTACAACGACAAGCACGACGTTTCGGCCATGGTCGGCGCCTCGCTGCTGCAGCGCGGGTCGCTCTCGATGAGCGCCAGCCGCAACAACCTGAAGATCGACGACGAAGACCATGCCTACATCTCGATGGCCACCAGCTCGACGGCCTCGGCCAGCGGCGGTCCGGGCAACCCTTCGGCCATCGTCTCGTTCTTCGCCCGTGCCAACTACGCCTACGACAACCGCTACATGATTACGGCGACGGTTCGCCGCGACGGTTCGTCGCGCTTCGGCCCCAACAACCGGTTCGGAACCTTCCCCTCGGTGTCGGTGGGCTGGAACGTCTCGAACGAGAGCTTCCTGCGCGACGTACGCTGGCTCGATGCCCTGAAACTCCGCGCCTCGTGGGGCCAGAACGGTAACGAGAACATCGGCGACTTCGCCTACTTGGCCACCATCTCCACCTACGGTCTGAGCTATCCCTTTGGTTCGCAGATCACGACCGGCGACCTGGCCGTGGGTGCCGCCCCGACGAAGGTCGTCAACCCCGACCTGAAGTGGGAGACCTCCGAGCAGACCGACATCGGTGTCGATCTGCACCTGCTTGGCTGTCTGGGCTTCACGTTCGACTACTACGTCAAGCAGACCAAGGATCTGCTGGTCACCACCCCCGTGCCCCTGATGCTGGGCAACTCCTTCCCGACGGCCAACGCCGGTAACGTCCGCAACTCGGGTGTCGAGTTTGCGGTGGATTTCCAGCGGCAGTTCGGCAAGTGGAACATCGCCGTCAACGGCAACATCTCCTACAACAAGAACCGCGTGACCTACGTCGGAACCGATACGGGTTACGTGACCGGCGCCACCGTACAGGGTATCACCGGAGCCGTTACCCGCATGGAGGCCGGCCACGCCATGTCCTACTTCTGGGGCTACAAGACGCTGGGCATCTTCCAGAATCAGGCCGAGATCGACTCCTGGGTCAACTCCAAGGGTGAGAAGATCCAGCCCGATGCCCGTCCGGGTGACTTCCGCTACCAGGATACGAACGACGACGGTGTGATCGACGACAACGACCGGGTCGACCTGGGCAACCCCTTCCCGACGGTCACCTTCGGTCTGAACCTCAACGTGAGTGCCTACGGCTTCGATCTGGGCATCACCACGGCGGGCCAGGCCGGCAACAAGATCTTCAGTGTGCTGCGGCGTGCCGACCTGAGCATGAGCAACTACGGAGCCTGGGTGCTGAACCGCTGGCACGGCGAGGGAACGTCGAACTCGATCCCGCGCGTGGCAACCAACGACACGAACCTCAACTGGACGCGTCCGTCGGACTTCTACCTCAAGGACGGCGATTTCTGGCGGATCCGCAACATCACGCTGGGCTATACGTTCCGCATCCCCGAGAAGTACTACCTGCGGAAGGTGCGCCTCTTCGCCTCGGTGGACAACGCCTTCATCTTCACCAAATACGAGGGTTACGATCCGGAGGTCGGCAACGGCGGCTCGATCCTCAGTTCGGGAATCGACCGCGGTGTCTATCCGCGTCCGCGCACCGTATCCGTCGGTCTGAATCTAACCTTCTAAACCACGAAAACCATGAAATACATCCAGAGATATACCCTTTCCATTGCGACGCTGCTCTGCCTGGCGGGGGGTACGTCGTGCGAATCGCTGCTCGATCTGACGCCTCCGAAGAGCGACGTCGAGGAGAATTTCTACAAGTCGGAGAAAGACATGTACCAGTCGCTCACGTCGGCCTACAACGTGCTGACCTGGAGCGCTCCGAAGGCGGCGAGCGGCGGTGCCCAGAACTGTGCCTTCGAGGTGGTGAGCGAGATCCTCGGCGACTGCTGCTATGCCGGCGGGGCCAGTGCCAGCGACGCCGTGCAGACGAGCCGTGTCGACCGTTTCACGATGCTCGTCTCGGATCTCTACCCCGAGGCGCTGTGGCACAAGTACTACACGGGCATCTACCGTTGCAACAAGTTCTTCGAGAAGATCGACCAGGCCTCGTTCGAGGATGAGGATCTGCGGGCCATGTACAAGGCCGAGTGCCACTTCCTGCGGGCCTACTACTATTTCGATCTGGTGCGTCTGTTCGGCAACGTGCCGCTGATCCTCACGCCGCTCACCCCGGCCGACTACGCCCAGACGCAGGCCGAACCGGCGGTCATTTACGGACAGATTGCCACCGACCTGTTGACGGCCATCAACATGCAGCGTGCCGACGGTTCGCCGGCCATGACCGAGGCGGCCAACCAGTTCGACGGCGAGAACAAGGGACGTGCCACGCGCGATGCGGCCAAGGCGCTGCTCTGCCGCGTATGGCTCTACTATACGGGTTATTACAGCCAGTCGGAACTGCCGGGCGTGAGTGCCGCGGAGATGATCCGTATGGTCGAGGAGGTGGCCGACAGCGGCAACTACTCGTTCCTGGCGAATGCCTACGCGAAGGATACGGCCAGCGGGGTCTCGCCGCTGTGGAACGTGGCCAACAAGAACTCTTCGGAGGAGGTCTTCACGATTCAGTATTCGGCCCTCTCGAAGTGGGGCGACTGGAGCAACCGCGAGGGTTGCATGGGCAATCAGGCGGTGATTCTGTGGGGAATCCGCGACGTCGGTTCGCCTTATGCCGCGGGATGGTCGTTTGCGCCGGTGGCCAAGCGCCTCTTCGATGCCTACGATCCGGCCGATCCGCGCCGCTGGGCGACGATCATCAACGCCAATGCCGCCGAGGGCGATAACGACGGCGAGGGGCTGAAATATACCGCCGGATTCCAGAATACGGGCTACTTCTGCCGCAAGTCCACGCCGCTGACGGCCAACAACGCCGCCTCGGGATCGCGTGAACTGAACTATCCGAACAACTATCCGTCGATCCGCTGGGCGGACGTGCTGCTGATGGCTGCCGAGATGGAGTTCCGCTACGGTTCGCAGAGCAAGGCCTTCGAGTACTATGCCAAGGTTCGCGAGCGGGCGCTGGGGGCCGGGTCGGCCGGAAGCGCCGGCGAGCTGACGCTGAACAAGATTCTCGACGAGCGGATGCTCGAGCTGGCACTCGAGGGTCACCGCTACTGGGACATCCTGCGCCAGGGCGACACCTATGCCGCCAACGTGCTGACCAACGGCGAGGAGGGCGACTTTGCCGTCACGTGGAATCCCGAGCGGCGGGGACTGCTGCCCATTCCGCAGTATGAGATCACGCAGTCGCGCAACTCGCTGGTCCAGAACCCCGGTTACTAAACCTAAAAACGAACCATTCATGAAAAAGACAATCAGCATACTGATGCTTGCGCTGGCGGCTGCGGGCTGTACGCTCGACGAGCGGGCCGAGATGGCCGACGGGCGCATTACCGATCTGAAGATCATCGTCACGCCGGGCGAGGAGCAGAACACCTACCTGTTGCGGACGAACCGCACCGATGTGATCGGCTTCTGGGACCTGGGCAACGGAAATACCGCCTCGGGCGTCAACTCCGTGACGGCCGAATATCCCTTCGCCGGGGAGTACACCGTCACGCTGAAGGCCTACGGCGATGGCGGCCGCACGAACGACGTCTCGGTCAAACTCTCCGTGACGACCGAGAACCTCTACCTGCTGAACGACCCGATGTACACCTACATTGCCGGTGAAATCGGCGGTGAGGGGAAGACCTGGATGCTCGATTCGCAGCGGCAGGACCACATCGCGCTGCTCAATCCGAACAACGTTTCGGACCGCTGGTGGGGGGGCGATCCCAACGGCAAGGATGGGTGCGAGATGTACGACGACCAGGCGACCTTCATCCTCAACAGCGAGCGCGGCCAGGCCTACGACTACGAGAACAACGGCATGAGTTCGACGCTGAACAACTCCGTTCCGGCCATGGAGCTCTACGAGGATCCGGCCTGGGGCGCCACGGCCTACTCTCTGGCCTCGACCAACGACTACATCGTCACCTGCACGCCGCCGGCCGACATGGGCTGGAGCCTGACGCAGAACGGCGGACGCTACTACCTCACCTTCCCCGCGACGAAGGCCGGCCATGGAGGTTACCTCTTCTACTTCTGCGGCTGGAACACGCAGTACGAGATCCGGGCGATTTCGGAGACGCACATGAAGGTCTTCATGTGGTCGACGATCAACGGCAGCCAGTCGCTGCGCCAGTTGCTGCTGCGCACGGCCGATACCGAGTCGAACAACGATCCGATCGAATGGATCTGGTCGCAGGATTAACCCGAAAAAACGAAATGAGATGTTGAAAAAACTGCTTTATACGATATGCGGCGTCCTGCTGGTGGCAGGATGTTCGGACGACGATACGTCCTCCTACTACGTGGACGAACTGGTCATCGACACGGTGAACTGCTATGCCGAGGGCAGCTACGTGCAGGGTGCGGCCACGAACGATCTGTGCCGCGTGCGCATCCCCTACGAGAACGGACGGGGCGGTACGGCCCGCATCAGCGCCCCCGAGACGAACGGCCTGCGGATCGACGAACAGCAGGTCGAGATCGCTTCCGGAGCGGGAGAGGCCGTGGTGGCCGTGACGGGCATGCCGCTGCTGCTGGAGACCTCGTTCCTGCAGCTGAATGTCGAGTACCAGGGTCAGACATATCTTTCGAGTGTCGAGATTGCCGTGCTGGAGGATGCCGATCCGACGGGTGCGATTACCTTCGAGATCGACCAGACGCCCCTGATGAATCTCACCGAGGCAAGGAGCATCGCCTTTACGGTGGATCCCACGATGGCATCGGTGGTCGAGTCGGGCACGACGCCCGACGGCCTGCGTGTACAGATCACGTCGGATCCCGCAACGGGTGCGGGCAGCGTGACGCTGACGCCGACGGCCGGTTTCCTGGGCGGCGAGGTCGAACTTTCGGCCACGTTCGGGGCCCGCACGCCGCAGGTCCGCACGATCCGTGTCAGCGCCTTTGCCGCCGGTGACGGCAGCGAGGAGTCGCCCTACGAGGTTTCGTCGGCCGACGGGCTGGCCCGGATGGCCTACGGTCTGGATGCCTGCTTCCGTCTTGCCGCCGACATTACGCTCGATACGGAGTGGACGCCGGTGGGCTCGTCCGAGAGCCCCTTTACGGGTACGCTCGACGGTAACGGACACCGCATTACCCTTTCGCTTGACCGCCCGACGGAGGATTTCGTGGCTCTGATTGCCCATGCCGGCACGGGGGCCGCGGTGCGCGGACTGACGCTCGACGGCTCCGTGACGGGCCGCAACTACGTGGCGGCGCTGGCTGCCGAGTCGGCCGAGGCTCTCGAGGCCGAGGTTTCGCAGGTCCGGGTCGTGGGCGAAAACTTCATCGCCGCGACGGTTGCTTCGGGTGCCGGGCGGGATGACCGCACCATCGAATTCGGAACGGTTCCCGCTGCGGTGAACATCCCGATGGGCGAGAGCTCGACGAGCGGCTCGCTGGGAATCCTGACCCGGGGTGTCGAGGTGCTCTTCGACGCCGGAACGACCGGTACCACATGGAGCTACGACGATGCAACGGGTGAATTTACCGTGACCAAGGGGGCAGATTTCGCCGCCGGGGAGGTCACGTTCCGGGCACTCATCGGGGAGAACGTCTCCTCGACGAGCCATACGATCGCCCTCTCGTCGAAGAACATGTTCGAGAGCGGCTCGGGAAGCGAAGGCGACCCGTACGTGGTCATTGATGCCGATCAGTTTACGGCTACGCTGCACACCTATCCTGCAGCCAGCGTGCGTCTCGCCTCGGATATCGTCGTGTCGGGTTGGGAGACGATTCCGAGCTTCTCGGGTACGCTCGACGGCGACGGACACCGCGTCGGCGGGCTGACGGCTCCCTTCGTCGGAACGCTGACGGGCCGCGTGTCGAACATCCGGTTTACGGAGGTGGCCATCGAGGCCGGAACGTCGGCCTGCGGAACGGTTGCCAACCTGCTTGACGGTCCGGTCGAGGGGGTTGCCGTGACCGGTACGATGAATGCTGCGTCGTCCGCATCGTCCGGTGATATGGGCTTCGGCGCCATCGCCGGACAGGCACAGGGCCGTTCGGTGATCGACAACTGCTACGTGAACGTGACGATGACCACCAATTCGAACTTCGCGACGGGCGGACTGGTCGGCGTGATCAAGGCGACCGATGGTGTCACGATGTCCAACTCGACGGTCGAGGGTTCGATCTCCGGAACGATCTCCGGTTCGAAACTGGGCGGCATCCTGGGCCGCAAGACCAACACCAACCAGACGTCGAAAGACCTTATTACGGGGTGTCTCGTGACGGCTGAGGTGAAGATGACCGGCGAGGGCTCGAACATGATCGGCGGTATCTTCGGTGCCCTGCAGGGGGCGACCGTCAGCGGGGACTACGTCGGCGGCATCACGATCGAGAAGACGGCCTTCACGGGTACGGTGAGCGGCGGCAATGCCGTCGGTGGTATCGGCGGCGTCTGCTGTTCGGTCCGCGACTGCTACGTGAGCGGTTCGGTCCAGGCGACCAACGTCTCGTCGAGCAGTACGGCTGCGGCTGCGGGTATCTCGGCTGCGGCGAAGGGTGACGTGGAGCGCTGCGTGGTGAGCGGCGCCCGCATCACGGGCAGCCCGAAGGGCAGCTCCGCAACGGCCGGCATCATCAATGTCAAGAACGGCAACGCCCCGAAGACGACCCGTTGCGCCGTCCTTTCGACGACGATCCAGGCGGGCGGATTCGCCATCTACGGCACTGCGTCGGCCGATATCACTGCCACGGAGAACTACCGCTGGAACGTGCTCTATGCCGACGAAACCCCCTACACGCCGCTGGCCGAGGATCCCTACGGTCAGGACGGTGTGGAGCAGGAGCCTTCGCAGACGTTCTTCGAGGGGCTTGGCTACGACTTCACCTCGGTATGGGAGTGGGATGCCGCGGCCTCGGCTCCGAAACTGCAGCATGTCGGTTGCGACGAAACGATCAAGATTCAATAATAACCACCAACGACCATGAAAAAGATACTTTATATGTTGGCCGCCCTGGTGTGCGTCGCTCCGGCGTGCACCTCGGGCGAGCTGATCACCGACCTTCCCGAGGATATCAACAAACCCGAGGGCGGGCTCACCGAGGCCTCGACGGCCAAACGCGGCGTTTGCCAGAGTACCAACACGCTCGACTTCGGGCGCAAACTTGTCGAACTGAAGGCCAACTGGTACTACACCTGGGGCCTCGAGCCGAGTGCCGAGGTCCAGGGCGTGGAGTTCGTGCCGATGTTCTGGGGCGCCTCCTCCGTGACGAAGGCCAACTGCGACAAGATCAACAAGCTCTACGAGGAGGGCAAGGTCTTCTACGTGCTGGGCTTCAACGAGCCCGACCTGAGCGAGGAGTCGAATCTGAGCGTCTCGGAGGCCCTCGATCAGTGGCAGTTCCTCTGCGAGAACCTCGACAGCCGCATCAAGCTCGTCAGCCTGGCGCCGTCGTATCCCACGCGGCAGTGGCTCGTGGACTTCATGGCGGGGGTGGCCGAACGCGGCCTGCGCTGCGACTACGTGGCTGTCCACATGTATGCCGGCATCGGCACGCAGAACTACCAGTCGGTGATCCGCGACGTCTACAACCAGTTCGGCAAGAAGATCTGGATCACGGAGTTCGCACCGCGCGACGACAACGCCAAGAACAACGGCTACAACAGCTACACCGAGAGCCGTGTCCTGGACCAGATGCAGACGCTGCTGCCGGCCTACGAGGAGATGAACGAGGTGTTCCGCTATTCGTGGTTCGGGTGTGCCTCGGAGACGATGATCGGCCTGATCACCTCGCGCTTCTTCGGTGACGACGACCAGATCACCTCGCAGGGCTCCTACTACGCGACGATCGAACCCAACACCCAGATTTCGCTCAACAACTGATTCCGCACATGAAGAAACTTGCACTTGCAGCGGCCCTTTTTGCAACGCTGTGCAGCTACGGCCAGCGCACCGAAGGGCTTGACCCGCTGATTCAGAACGTCTACGGACGTCAGATACAGTCGCTGAACGGCTACTGGAACTACTTTGCCGATCCGTTGGAGACCGGCTACTACGACTACCGCCGCAAACCCGATCCGAAGGGCTTCTTCCTCGACAAGCAGGTCGACAACCGCACCACGTGGAAGGAGTATGACTTCGACCGTTCGCCCGTGATGGCGGTGCCGGGAGACTGGAACACGCAGGATCCCGATCTGTTCCACTACGAGGGGATGGTCTGGCTGCGCCACAAGTTCCCGGCCTCGAAACAGGATGGACAGCGCTACTTCCTCTATTTCGCCGCCTCGAACTACCTGACGCACGTCTTCCTCAACGGTCGGCATGTCGGTGACCACGAGGGCGGTTACACGCCGTTCAACTTCGATGTCACGGAGCTGCTCCGCGACGGAGAGAACTCGCTGATCGTGGCCGTGGACGACAAGCGCCTTCCGGAGCGGGTCCCGACGATCATCTGCGACTGGTTCAACTACGGCGGCGTGACGCGTGACGTCATGCTGGTGTCGGTTCCCGAGCGCTTTGTCCGCAGCTACACCGTGCGGCTGAAGCCCGGAACGACCGATGTGGTCGAGGCCTGCGTGCGGATGAACGAGCCCCGTGCGGGGCAGCACGTCGAACTGTCGATTCCCGAACTGAAGATCGATCTTGAGGGGACGACCTCCGACGACGGTACCGTACGCTTCGAGAAGCGGGCGCGTATCTCGCTCTGGTCGCCCGAATCGCCGAAACTCTACGCCGTGCGGATCGCCTCGGATGCGGACCGTGTCGACGACGAGATCGGTTTCCGCACGATCGAGACCCGCGGCCGCGAGATCCTGCTCAACGGCAAGCCGATCTTCCTGCGCGGCATCTCGATCCACGAGGAGGCGGCCTTCCGCAACGGCCGCATCGCCAAGGTCGAGGAGGATCGTGTCCTGCTCGGCTGGGCCCGCGAACTGGGTTGCAACTACGTGCGGCTGGCCCACTATCCCCACAACGAGCAGATGGTGCGCGAGGCCGAACGGATGGGCCTGCTGGTTTGGAGCGAGATCCCCGTTTACTGGACCATCCTCTGGGACCGCGAGGATGTCTATGCCAATGCACTGAACCAGCTCGACGAGATGATCGAGCGCGACCAGAACCGCTGCAACATCATCATCTGGTCGATTGCCAACGAGACGCCTCACGGCGATGCCCGCGACCGTTTCCTCTCGTCGCTGGCCGCCTATGCCCGCGAGAAGGACCCCACGCGTCTGATCTCGATGGCCATGGAGCGCAACGACAAGAGTGAGGAGGTCCTCTCCGTGCGGGACAACATGAGCCGCTATGTCGACATCATCAGCCTGAACGAATACGTCGGATGGTACGACGGCACGAACGAGAAGATCGACCGCGTCCGCTGGGAGATCGACTACGAGAAGCCGATCATCATCTCGGAGTTCGGCGGCGGGGCGCCCTACGGCAACCATGGCGATGCCTCGCAAATCTGGACCGAGGAGTACCAGGCCGAACTCTACCGGCGGACGCTGCGGATGATCGAGGAGCGGATGCCGCTCGTTTCGGGCATTTCGCCGTGGGTGCTCAAGGATTTCCGTTCGCCGCGGCGCCTGCTTCCGCAGACGCAGGACGGCTTCAACCGCAAGGGCATCATCTCCGACCGCGGAGAGCGCAAACAGGCATTCTACGTACTTCAGGACTATTACAGAACGAAAAAATGAGCACGATCAAACTTTGGGCCCTTGCCCTGCTGGCACTCGGCACCTCGGCCTGTGCCCGACCCCGGACCGCGACGGCGGACTTCATCCGTACCGACGGTGTCAACCTGGTCGACAGCCGCGGCAACCGTTTCGAGATCCGGGGTACGAACCTCGGCCACTGGCTCAACCCCGAGGGCTACATCTTCCAGTTCCCGAAGAGCGCCAACTCGGCACACCGGATCAACGAGGGACTGTGTCAGCTGGTCGGCCCGGCCTACATGGAGCACTTCTGGCGCACGTTCCGCGAGCGCTACATCACGCGGGAGGATATCGAGTACATCGCCTCGACCGGAGCGACGACCGTCCGGCTGCCGTTCCACTACAAGCTCTTCACCGACGAGGAGTACCTCGGGATGCACGCTCCGGAGGAGGGTTTTGCGCTGATCGACCGGGTGGTGGCGTGGTGCCGCGAGGCGGGGCTGCGGATCATCCTCGACATGCACGACTGTCCGGGAGGACAGACCGGTGACAACATCGACGATTCGTACGGCTATCCGTGGCTGTTCCGCAGCCCGGAGATGCAGGAGCGTTTCATTGCGGTGTGGCGCAGCATTGCGAGCCGTTATGCCGACGAACCGGTCATCCTGGGTTACGACCTGATGAACGAACCGATTGCCCACTATTTCGAGGACAAGGAGGAGCTCAATGCCGCGCTTCAGCCGCTGATGATCCGTACGGCGCAGGCGATCCGCGAGGTCGATCCGCACCATATCCTGATTCTGGCCGGCGCGCAGTGGAATACGAACTTCAAGGTCTACGACAACTGGACCTTCGACGACAACCTGATGTTCACGTGCCACATCTACAAGTGTCCGCCCACGGAGGGCTCGCTGAAGGGATTCATGGCCTTCCGCGACCGTTCGCAGCGCCCGATGTACATGGGTGAGACGGGCGAGAATACGGACGAGTGGGTCGAGTCGTTCCGCAAGGCGCTCGACGGGGCGAATATCGGCTGGACGTTCTGGACCTACAAGCGGCTGGATGCCGAACGCTCGTTCACGAGTGTGGCGATGCCGGAGGGTTGGCAGACGATCTGTGACTTTCTGGCGGCGGACCGTTCGGAGTACGAGCTGATCCGCAAAGCGCGTCCCGACCAGGCACAGTGCCGGGCGATTCTGGATGCCTATCTCGAGAATTGCCGGTTTGTGAACTGCCGCCGCAATGCGGGTTATATCTCGGCGCTGGGGCTGCGGCCGTAGCCCGGCGGGATGGAGGTTGTGCGGTCCGGTCTGTCGAATACAGACCGGACCGCACTGTTTGTGGCTGGGCAGATCACAAGTTGAGGAGGTGGATCGCCGGATTTATTTCAGCCTCGAATTCGTATTGTATCAAAGTTTGTGCTACCTTTGTAGAAACGGGCTTGTTGCCCTCACCTCGATAAAATTGCCGAACAACATGCGAATCTTACGAATCCTGGGATTGCTGGCCGCCGTATGGACGGCATTGATCCTCGATGCACAGCCGCGCAGCGAACAACTGCTCCGTGAATGGGAATTCCGGCTCGGAGACGATCTTCAGGCCACGAACGGGTGGCAACCGGTCACTATCCCCCACGACTGGGCGATCTTCGGCCCCTTTTCACGCGACAATGACCTGCAGGAGGTGGCCGTGACGCAGAACGGCGAGCGTGTCGCCACGGTCAAGACCGGCCGCACGGGGGGCCTCCCCTATGTCGGGCAGGGGTGTTACCGCCGCACGCTGAACCTCCCCGCAAAGGGTGAGGCGCGTTACGTGCTGCTCTTCGACGGGGCGATGAGCGAGGCCCGCGTCCGGGTCAACGATTCGCTGGTCTGCTTCTGGCCCTACGGCTACAACGCCTTCTGGTGCGATGTGACCGATGCCCTGCACGAGGGGGAGAACCGTCTCTCCGTGCAGCTCGAGAACCGGCCGCAGTCGTCGCGCTGGTACCCCGGTGCGGGGCTCTACCGCAAGGTGCGGCTGCTGACCCTTCCGCCGGTGCACGTGCCGGTCTGGGGGGTGACGGTGACGACCCCCTACGTCGGTGACGACTACGCCTCGGTGACGCTCCGCACGCAGATCGAGGGGCTCGGCGAGGGGGCCGAGATCCGGATCGAGAGCCGCATCCGCGACCGTGAAGGGCGGGTCGTCGCCACGAAGAACGACCTTCGCCGGCTGAACCATGGCGAACCGGCCGAGCAGCACCTGACGGTCCTCCGGCCGGAACGGTGGTCGCCCGAGACGCCGACGCTCTACACGGCCGAGTCGCACATCTACGTCGACGAGCGGCTGGTTGACAGCTGCACGACGCGCTTCGGCATCCGCACCGTCGAGCTGCGGGCCGACCGCGGATTCTTTCTCAACGGCGAGCGGCGGAAGTTCCGCGGCGTCTGCCTCCACCACGACCTCGGACCGCTCGGTGCAGCGGTCAACCGCGCAGCCATCCGCCGGCAGCTGACCCTGCTGCGCGAGATGGGGTGCGATGCCATCCGCACGTCGCACAACATGCCGGCCGAGGAGCTGGTCGAGCTGTGCGACGAGATGGGCTTCATGCTCATGGTCGAACCCTTCGACGAGTGGGAGACGGCCAAGTGCGCGAACGGGTACCACCGCTTCTTCGACGAGTGGGCCGAACGCGACATGGTCAACATGCTGCACCACTTCCGCAACAACCCCTCGGTGGTGATGTGGTCGATCGGCAACGAGGTGCCGACGCAGTGGTCGGCCGACGGCTACCGGGTGGCGGCACGCCTGCAGGCGATCTGCCACCGCGAGGATCCGACACGCCCCGTGACGTGCGGCATGGATCAGTTCGATGCGGTGGTCAACAACGGCTTCGCGGCCCAGCTCGACATCGCCGGATTCAACTACAAGCCCCGCCGCTACGACGAGGCCTACGCCCGCCTGCCGCAGAATCTCATCCTCGGGTCGGAGACCGCCTCGACGGTCAGTTCGCGCGGCGTCTACCACTTCCCCGTGGAGCCGGGAGCCGGTATGCTCCACGCCGACCATCACTCCTCGTCGTACGACGTCGAATACTGTCCGTGGTCGAACATCCCGGACGTGGATCTGGCCATGGACGAGGATCGCGAGTGGGTCATCGGGCAGTTCGTCTGGACGGGATTCGACTACCTCGGCGAGCCCACCCCCTACGATACGGATGCCTGGCCCAACCATTCGTCGGTCTTCGGCATCATCGACCTGGCCTCGATCCCGAAGGACCGCTACTGGCTCTACCGAAGCGTCTGGAACCGGGACGAACCGACGCTGCACCTCCTTCCCCACTGGAACTGGCCCGGACGCGAGGGTGAGGTGACACCGGTCTATGTCTATACGTCGTGGCCCGCGGCCGAACTCTTCGTCAACGGCGTGAGCCAGGGACGCCGCGAGAAGTGCGACTCGACGGTGATGCACCGCTTCCGTCTGATGTGGAACGATGTGCGTTACGAGCCGGGCGAGCTGCGCGTGGTGGCCTACGATGCCGAGGGGCATGCGGTCGGCGAACAGCGGGTGGTGACCCCCGGGCGGCCCTGGGCGCTGCGGTTGGAGCCCGACCGGTCGCGGCTGTCGGCCGACGGCGAGGATCTGGCCTACGTACGGGCCAGCGTGGTCGACCGGGCGGGCAATCCCGTGCCGACCGACACCCGGCGGGTGAAGATCCGGGTGACGGGTGAGGGACGCTTCCGAGCCATGGCCAACGGCGATCCGACGTCGCTCGAACTCTTCCACCACCCCGAAATGCACCTCTTCAGCGGCGCGTTGACGGCCCTGATCCAGAGCGGTGACCGCCCGGGCGAGATTCTCGTCGAGGCATCGGCTCCGGGGCTCCGTCCGTGCCGGCTCCGCCTGACGACGGAGTAGCCATCTGCCATCCATAGAGGCACAAAAAAAGCGGTCTTCCCGTTGTGGGAAGACCGCTTTTTCGTAGCGAGGTGCGACGTCGTGAATCGTCGGCACCGGGGTCAGAAACTCCGCCCCTCGTAGACCCTCGATCGGGCTGTCGGCACCAGCCGCCCGTAGAAGGTGACGCGGTTGCTGCTGAAGGTGGGATCGACCGTTACGGTGGCGTTGTTGCTCCCCTTCGGCAGCGTGAAGGTCACCGCGGCCGAAAGCCCCGATCCCATGACATTCATCGTGAAGTAGGTATTGCCCTTGCGGTCGGTCTTGACGGTGATGTTCGAGGCGCGGCCTTCGAGCGTGATACCTCCGACTCCGTTGGGACCGCCGCCGTTGAAGGGGGCAATCTGTACGACGGCCCGGTCATCCTTGAGCGACACGAAGTTGGTCGTCGAGCTGACGAAGGCCGAATTACCGCGCTTGAAGACCAGTTTGTCGGCTTCGAGCACGAAGTCCAGCTTGTTGAGCGCCTCCAGCGCATGGGCATAGTTGACGGAGTCCTGCATCTCCTGCATCTGCTTTTCGAGGGCCCGCTGTTGGGCTTCGGTCTGCTCGGCTTGCGTGTAGATCCGACGCTCGGTCTGGGCCTCGGCGGCCGTATGTATCAAAAACAGTGCGGCCAAAATCAAAAACATTCTGTTCATAATCGCACTCTTTATGTTGTGGCCGGGTCTCTTCGGCCCGACACATTCAATAACGTTGCGGGCTCTCCGAATCGTATGTTTTTTTTCGGCTTTTTGCTGCCGGTCGGGCTGTCGGCAGGGCTTCCCGGGTCCGTTGACGAAGAGCGCCCCGGACCGTTCGTTCGGTCCGGGGCGCTCCCTGTCTATCGGTTCGGCTGCCGGGATGGGTCAGTTGACCACCACCGTCGGGAAGTACTCCCGCAGCAGCGCCGCCGCGCGGTCGATCTGTTCCGGGGTGTTCTCCCGTACGTCGGCCAGCCGGTACGGAAGCCCCATCGCCTCGTATTTGTGGACTCCGAGCGTGTGGTAGGGCAGCAGCTCGACCCGTTCGACCGAACGGTAGCCGCCCAGCCGCTCGCCCAGCGCACGGATATCCTCTTCGGCATCGCTGTAGCCCGGGACGAGCACGTAGCGCAGCCAGAAGGGCTTGCCGTGCTCCTCGAGCCAGGCAGCCGTGCGGAGCGTCTGCGTGTTTTCGCACCCGGTGAGCATGCGGTGACGTGCGGGGTTGGCCTGCTTGACGTCGAGCAGCACCAGGTCCACCAGCCCCAGCAGCTCCTCGACGGCAGGGTTCCACACCCCGCCGTTCGAGTCCAGACAGACGTGGATCCCGGCGTCCTTCAGCTCCCGCACCAGCGGCGTGAGGGCCGCGGCCTGGAACGTCGGCTCGCCTCCCGAGAAGGTCACGCCGCCGCGCCGCCCGTAGAAGGGCTTCTGATCGACTGCCATGCGGAGGATCTCCGCCGCGTCGGTGGGCTTGCCGCCGCCCGCCTCGATCGTGTCGGGGTTGGCGCAGTAGAGGCAGCGGAACGGGCAGCCCTGCAGGAAAACGACGAGCCGGAGTCCCGGCCCGTCGAAGGTTCCCATCGATTCGTAGGAGTGTACGCGGATCATCTTGTTGCGTCGTTACGGAATCGATTCCAGGTGCTACATCCGCTCGTGGAAGCTGCGGCTGATGACCTCGAGCTGGTGTTCGCGGCTCAGCTTGGTGAAGTTCACGGCGTAGCCCGAGACGCGGATCGTCAGCTGCGGATACTTCTCCGGGTGCTCCATGGCATCCTCGAGCATCTCGCGGTTCAGCACGTTGACGTTCAGGTGGTGGGCACCCTTCGTGAAGTAACCGTCGAGCATCGTGACGAGGTTCTCGACCCGCTCTTCGGGCGTCGGGCCCAGCGACTTGGGGATGATCGAGAAGGTGTTCGAGATGCCGTCCTGCGAGTCGCGGTAGCGCAGCTTGGCCACCGACGAGAGCGAGGCGATGGCACCGCTCTTGTCGCGTCCGTGCATGGGGTTGGCACCCGGAGCGAAGGCGACACCCTTGGCGCGTCCGTCGGGCGTGGCGCCGGTCTTCTTGCCGTACATCACGTTCGAGGTGATCGTCAGCAGCGAGAGCGTCGGGCGGGCATTCTTGTAGACGGGCAGCTTCTTGAGCTCCTCGCTGAAGTAGTAGACCAGATCGACTCCCAGGTGGTCGACGCGGTCGTCGTTGTTGCCGAAGCAGGGGAATTCACCCTCGATGTCGAACCCTTCGGTCAGACCCTGCTCGTTGCGGCGGGGGGTCACCTTGGCGTACTTGATGGCCGAGAGCGAGTCGAGGGCGATCGAGAGGCCGGCCACGCCGTAGGCGAGGTTGATGCGCGGGTCGGTGTCGACGAACGCCATCTGGGCCTTCTCGTAGTAGTACTTGTCGTGCATGTAGTGGATGATGTTCATCGCCTCGTTGTAGACGCGGGCGATCTCGTGCAGCACCTTCTTGTAGTTCTGCATCACCTCCTCGAAGCGCAGCGGACCCTCCGACAGCGCCGGGATCCCCTTGACCATCAGCGTGCCGGTGTTCTCGCAGCGGCCCTCGTTCAGGGCCAGCAGCAGCGCCTTGGCCAGGTTGCAGCGGGCGCCGAAGAACTGGATCTGGCGGCCGATGTCCTGATACGACACGCAGCAGGCGATGCCGTAGTCGTCCGAGTGGCGCACTTCGCGCATCAGGTCGTCGTTCTCGTACTGGATCGAGCTGGTGTCGGCCGAGACGCGGGCGCAGAAATCCTTGAATCCCTGCGGCAGGTCGGGGCTCCAGAGGATCGTGAGGTTGGGTTCGGGCGAGGGGCCGAGGTTGTAGAGCGTCTGCAGGAAGCGGAACGAGGTCTTCGTCACCTTCGTGCGGCCGTCGTTGAAGCGTCCGCCGATGGCCTCGGTCACCCACGTCGGGTCGCCGGCGAAGATGTCGTTGTAGGACTGCATGCGCAGGTGGCGCACCATGCGGAGCTTGATGACGAACTGGTCGATGAGCTCCTGGGCGAACGACTCGTCGATCAGTCCGTGAGCGAGGTCATACTCGATGAAGATGTCGAGGAACGACGAGACGTTGCCCAGCGACATGGCGGCACCGTCCTGCTCCTTGACAGCGGCCAGATAGGCCATGTAGACCCACTGCACGGCCTCGCGGGCCGACGTGGCCGGGCGGCTCAGATCCAGTCCGTAGTACTCGCCCAGCGTGCGGATATCCTTCAGGGCCTTGATCTGCTCGGCAACCTCCTCGCGCAGGCGGATTCGCTCGTCGGTCATCGGGCCGGTCAGCGCGCGCAGATCCTGCTGCTTGGCCTCGATCAGACGGTCCGTTCCGTAGAGGGCCAGCCGGCGGTAGTCGCCGATGATGCGGCCGCGGGCGTAGTTGTCCGGCAGACCGGTCAGGAAGCCCAGCGAGCGGAACGAGCGGATCTCCTCGGTGTAGACGTCGAAGACGCCGTCGTTGTGTGTCTTGCGGTAGTGGGTGAAGATGTCGCGCACCTTCTCGTCGATGTCCGTTCCGTTCTCCTTGCAGGCGCGCGAGACGACGTTGATGCCGCCGAAGGGCTTGATGGCGCGCTTGAGCAGTTCGTCGGTCTGCAGACCCACGATCAGTTCGTTCTCACGGTCGATGTAACCGGCCTTGTGGGAGGTGATGGTCGAGACGGTCTTGTTGTCCAGCGAGCGGACGCCGTTGTTCTGACGCTCCTCCTCGAGGGCCTTCAGGCAGAGATTCCAGATGTGTTTGGTCCGTTCGGTCGGTCCCTGCAGGAACGATGCGTCGCCCAGATAGGGGGTGATGTTCGTCTGCACGAAACTCGTGACGTTGATCTCCTTGCTCCAAAGCCCGTCGATAAAGGTTTTGTTCAGTTCCATAAAGATGCGTTGTTGTTCGTTTTGGGATTAAGATTGTCTTCTTTCGGTGCACAAAGATAGGCGAATTTTCCCATCCGCCACGATTCACGCCGCAAATTTTTATAAAAATTAAAAAAATACCTGTTTCTCGGTATCCGGTGCGGAGCGGCCCCGCTTTTCGAAATCGGCGGAAAATGGCTACCTTTGTCCCTGACCTCATCCGTATCGTCATGGAAGAACTTACGCTTACCACGCCGGCCCTGTTGTTTTCGGCCGTATCGCTGATCCTGTTGGCCTACACCAACCGTTTCCTCTCCTACGCACAGCTGGTGCGCACGCTCAAGGAGCAGCACCTCGAGCACCCTTCGAAGGTGACGCGCGCCCAGATCGACAACCTCCGCCGCCGGCTCCACCTCACGCGCACGATGCAGGCGCTCGGCGTCTCGAGCCTTTTTCTCTGCGTCGTGACGATGTTTCTGATCTACATCGGGCTCTTCACCCTTTCGGCCTGGGTTTTCGGCATTGCGCTGCTGCTGTTGATCGCCTCGCTCGGCGTCTCGTTCCGCGAGATTCAGATCTCGGTGCGGGCGCTGGAGATCCACCTGCGCGACATGGAGCTGTAGCGGCTGCCGGGGGCTGCTCCGGATGCAGAAAAGGGCACCGTTCGACCGATGCCCCTCCCTCTTGTAAACGGAAAGATGCCGTGACGTCGCGTCACTGCATCTCCCACTAACCTACTTATGTAACCTAAAACCAACTTGTGAAACCTCTCATCGGTTTTCACACTGCAAAGATACGGGGCCGTCGTTTCAGCGAAATGACGGCCCCGTTACATTCGTATGACGATTCGCGGCGGGTTATTTCGAGCTTTCGGCGGCGGGCGCCATCTCGTGCTGCGACTCGAGGAAGTAGCGCTGCGACTTGAGCAGGTTGCGCGACTGGAGCACCATGGTCTTCGTCTCGTTGAGGATCGTCAGGTAGAGGACGCTGGCGCGGGTCGAGGTCGACGGATCGCCGTTGATGCGGCGCAGCTGGCTCTTGACGGCCTCGACGATCGTGTCGAAGAGGCGGTCGCGCATCTCGAGCACCAGATCCAGATCCGAGAAGTCCTTCGTGGCGAGCATGTCGTTGATCTTGTCGAAGATCTCCTCGACCTGGTCGTTCACGCGCATCAAGTCGACGATCTGCTCCTTGGACATCCCCTCGTGGTTGTTGTCGATGTGTTCGAACGAGGGGCGGGTGATGTGGATCAGGGCCTTGGTCACCTCCGAGAGGTAGTCGACCACCTGGACGTAGAAGTGGCCCGTGTCGATGTCGCACCGCTGTAGGCGCCGCAGCGTCGGCATGATGTTGTATTTGCGGTCGCGCGCCTCCTCGAAGAGCCGGTTCGAGTCGCGGACCATCTCCTTCAACACCTTGCGGTTCTCCTTGAAGACGGCCACCAGCGTGCGGTTGTAGATGCGCGTCACCTCCTGCATCGTGTTGCAGACCTCGCCGATGCAGGCGCAGAGCACCTCGTCGGGGGTTTCGGCCTTCTCGAGCGGGAGCAGGGCCTTTTCGGCCTCTTCCTTCAGTTCGGGCGTCTTGCGGTGGCTGCGGACGAGCAGCCAGGCGCAGAGGAGCGTCAGGGCCACGACGGCGATCCATCCGCCCCAGAGCAGCAGGGCCGTGACGGCCAGGGCGATGAGGAATCCGCCCAGGGCGGTGATGAACCATCCCGAGATGACGGCCATCACGCCGGTGATGCGGTAGACGGCGCTCTCGCGGCCCCACGTGCGGTCGGCCAGCGACGAACCCATCGCCACCATGAAGACGACGTAGGTAGTCGAGAGCGGGAGTTTGTACGACGTGCCGATGGCGATCAGCACCGAGGCGGCCGTCAGGTTGACCACGGCGCGGATCATGTCATACTGGGCCGAGGTGCGCTCCTCGACGGGCAGGGGCTCGAAGCGCCGGTCGATGGCCTTCTGCATCCGTTTGGGGACGATGCCGGCCCAGAGGTGGTTGGCCATCAGCGTCAGGCGCACCAGCCCGCGCGAGAGGAACGTCGAGCCGAAGCGCTCCTCCTCTTCGTGCTGCGAGGCGAGCGAGAGTTCGGTCTCAGCCACGTGCTGGGACTTTTTCGAGAAGAAGAGCGTCAG
>ENA-OPBO01000098-OPBO01000098.1-human-gut-metagenome-genome-assembly--contig:-NODE-98-length-73593-cov-11.992195_pt1 | contig 73593 bp, 77 predicted proteins | sample MGYA00241071_ERZ501458 | MGnify/ENA primary metagenome ERZ501458 (study PRJEB25962, sample SAMEA2042509) | human gut metagenome | biome: human gut; feature: human-associated habitat; material: faeces... | reverse complement strand
GGCGGATGCGACCGATAGAAAAAGTATATTAGAATTAAAAAGAAATCGAGCCTTTTGATAGATTTTTTATGAGTTCTGTGGTAAAATTAGACATAAGAGGGTTATTCCTTGTGTTTATTGTTTTTTTTCGACTACTTAACATTATACAAGGTTTTAACTCTCTTGTCTTTTTTTAGAGAGTGTTTACACAAAATATTTTACACTAGGGATTTTTGGGTTAAGGAGAAGTAAAATGAATATAAATATTAATAAGCAATTTACAGAAGAAAATATTTTTGGAAACCCTTACAATTATTCTCTTAATGAAATGATTACTGTAATGGGAGAAGAGCGAGCAAAGAGTTTTTTTAAAACATTATATAAAGCTCCGCCTAAGTCTCAAAATCAAACGATTAAGATTAAGGATATTTATAGCGGTGGAGATACTCGCAAGTATGTTTTTCAACTGAAAGACAACTATTGTATTGAAACTGTATGTATAAAACGAAAAACAGGGACAACCGTGTGTGTAAGCACGATGGTTGGATGTCCAGTTGGCTGTGTATTTTGCGAATCTGGAAGTAATGGTTTCATTAGAAATCTAACTCCTGCCGAAATTGTTCAACAAATCGTGATGTTAAAAGAAAAAGTCAATAGAATCGTTTTTATGGGAATGGGCGAGCCTCTATTGAATTATGACAATTTAATAAAATCAATACACATACTACGGGATAGAAATGGACTTAATTTTCCTACAGATGGCATCACAGTATCTACTGTTGGACCGCTAAATCAATTAAAAAAGCTTCGTGAGGAACATCTAAAAATTCAATTGACACTTTCATTGCATGCAACTGATCAAAGAACGAGAGATGCTGTTATTCCGCATATGAAGGGGCAAGGAGTTAACGAAGTAGTTGAATCTGTTTTATCGTATGCAGAACGTCATAATCGCAAAATAACAATTGCATATTTGTTGATCCCTGGGTTCAATGATAGAAATTGTGATGTTCGCCAACTTGGTCGGTGGTTTAGAGGAAAGAATGTTTTAATAAATGTGTTGCAATATAACGAAACAAAGTGCGGCAAGATTCAACGTCCTAATAAGCAACAACTTGTTGCTTTTAAAGCAAGATTAGAGGAGGCCGGCTTAGAAGTTAAATTGAGAGAATCTCGAGGCAACAACATTAAAGCTGCTTGCGGTCAGTTGGTTAGCGAACACAACAAAAAAAGTATTGATGAACTATCGAATGTTAATTTGCACAATGGTCGTCCCTCCAACTCTATTACTGGAAAACGTCCAACCACAAATAAACAAAGAAATTCGTTTGAAGGTAAGCCTCAAAAACGACACCCGTTCGCAAAGAGGAAGAAAAAGATGGGTAAGAAGAAATAATTTCTGTCTCATATAACGCTAAGAAAAAGATGGGGGGATCGGCTTGTCGAAGGTGTTGTTGGAAAACGTTGGGAAGACATTTGATGGCAAAAAAATGGTTCTAAATGATTTTTCTTTACAGATTGACGATGGCGATTTTGTGGTGTTGATAGGTCCTTCTGGATGCGGGAAAACAACTATATTAAACATAATCGCTGGTTTAGAGTGTCCAACCACAGGTAATGTGTATATTGATGATGCTCTTAGCAATTCCGTTGAACCTAAAGATCGTGATGTTGCGATGGTGTTTCAAAATCATGCACTTTATCCGCACCTTTCAGTTTATAAAAATCTAGCCTTCCCACTCAAATTACGTAAATATTCAAAAAAGGACATAGAAAAAGAAGTTTTTTTTATTGCTAATTTGCTTTTAATAAAACTTCGTCCAATGCATCGGTATATTTTCCATCGGCGATGAGCTTATTTCGCATTTCATTCACACAGTTCACGACAACCCGCCTTTCAAAGTCATCAAGTGCTATGTAATATTTCTTTTCTTTCATATCGCTCACTCCTTCGGTAAGTCCTTAAACAGTGCTTCATCATTTACGAACGTGTCATATGTAAAATTAGCACCAAGCCTAAACTCTATAATAAAACTATCAAGGTTCGACTCGCCGTTCACAATACTCCAAGCGTTGCAAAAGTCAAGAAATTTCTTCTTGCTTTCTCCCGAAAGGTTCTCGGTTAGATAGTCTTCGTTCAACATTAAAACTTCCATTTGCTTCTGCACGGCCTTGTTCTCCTTGGTGCTCCGTGCCTGTGGGTCAAGATTTCCGTAATAGAATTCTTCAATGAATTTCCCCATAAAAATAACCTCCTTTAAGTTTCTACAATAATTGTACTTAAAGAAGAAGTAATAGTCGAATGTACCGATATAAAAAGAAAAAGGGCAAGAAAAAAGAGAGAAGCCTAAACTTCTCTCAATTCTCTTGCCCGCAATGCTCGTACCTTTAGGAAACTGTCCTTAACGGTACGACGCATTACGAAAGCAGTTTCTAATATGGCAATTATGGATATTACGGATATTGAACCACTTCTTATGGCTGTTTATGAACTGTTGCAGGAAAGCGGAATTTTTGTCTTTGCAACGCAACACCCTTGTTTTGTCACGTTGACTGAAAAATATATGACACCGCACAGTTACTATGATATAGCGATTGAAGGGCAACCGCATTATAAAACCCACACAAGATATTTTTCTATTTGCGTGGAGAAAAGAAACAAACAAATGCTGTGTTATGAAACTTTTTGCCCGTTTTTTTAATGATACAAGTTATACTCACCATAAAACTATTTTTAACCAGTGTATTATTTTTTCTCGCCAAATGTTTTTTCAAACAGTTTTCATCATTTTAGGGGATTTAAATTATTGAGCAAGAGTGTCCCTTTGACAGTTTAACGGATTTGGTATGCTATGAATCATATTGTATCACTTTTGGGAAATTTCCACGGTATCGCGGACGATACTGCGCGATGACAAAACACCAAGGAACGGAGTTTGGTTGGACGTGAAAATAATGTGTAAAAATGCGGTTTTTCGGGCGCGCATATATTATTTATATAATAAAATTGGTTGACATTGCCGATTTTTTTTGTTATATTACATTTCGTGCCGCGTAGAAAGGGTACAAAGTGCGCTTGCGCCACCCCGATAGCGAGACTGGAGAGAGGAGGTATTTAATATGTACGCTATTATCGCAACCGGCGGTAAACAATTCAAAGTTGAAAAGGACCAGATTATTAAGGTTGAAAAACTCGACGCCAACAAAGGCGACAAGGTAACTTTGGACGTAGTTATGCTTGCGGACGACGGTAAGGTGCTTGTCGGCGACGACCTCAAAAAGGCCAAAGTCGAGGCGGAAGTTTTGTACAGCGACAAATCCGATAAGGTTATCGTTTACAAATACAAAGCAAAGAAAAACGAGCGCAAACGTCAAGGACATCGTCAGCCCTACACCGCACTCAAAATTTTGTCCATTAAAAAGTAATGACAAAGGTCAGGATTCAAAAACATAACGGCAGTATCGTAAGCGTTGAATGCGACGGGCATACGGGATACGGCGTTGAAGGCGAAGATATCGTTTGCAGCGCGTTATCGTCCATCGTACAGACGGCGGCTTTGGGGCTTATGCAGGTTGCCGGCATCGATCTCGATTACGAAGTCAGGGAAGAAGACGGATATCTTAAATTCACGCTCCCCCCGCTTTCAAAGGAAAGACGCCGCGACGCCGATATGATTCTGAACACACTATATCTGGGAATCTTCGATTTGCACGAAGGCTTTTCGGATTTCATTGAATTGGAGGTAAAGTAATATGTTTATTAATATACAATTATTTGCTCATAAAAAAGGTTCGGGTAGCTCGCACAACGGACGTGACAGCGCGGCAAAACGCCTCGGTCCCAAGCGTTCCGACGGACAATTCGTGCTTGCAGGCAACATTCTTATGCGCCAACGCGGTACGAAAATCCATCCCGGCACCAACGTAGGTATCGGCAGCGACGATACGCTTTACGCATTGAAAGACGGCATCGTCCGTTTTGAAAGAAAGGGCAAAAACAATAAACAAGTTTCGGTTTACGAAGCGGAATAAGTTGAAAAACGAAGCACCCTGCGAGATTTCGCAGGGTTTTTTGTGCGAAAATTCTCACGCGCGCGCATATTTATGGATAAATAAAGCAAAAAAACGCTTGACAGCGGTATTTTTCCGGATTTAATATAATCCTAATGGATTATATTGTCGAAAAAGGTAAAATTACCGTAATAAATCCCCGTGACTTCGATATACGGAAAACTCTGGAATGCGGACAGGTGTTCCGATATAAAAAAATCGACGACGGATACGAAATAATCGCGAAAAATCAGCGCGCCCGGTTAAAAAACGTAAAAAATAACGTAGAAATAGCCTGCACGGACGAAAATTTTTTTGTAAAATACTTTGATTTGTGCAAAAACTATGATATAATTAGGTTGAAATTGGGTGATAAAGGCCTTTTTCGTGCGGCAATCGATTTCGGACAGGGGATAAGAATTCTTCAACAAGATCCGTTTGAGACCTTGATAAGTTTCATAATTTCGGCAAATAACCACATTCCCCGCATAAAATCGATTATCGAAAGGCTGTCGACGGCTCTTGGCGACAGGTGCGACGGTTTCAACGCATTTCCGACGGCAAAAGCGTTGTCCGAAAAAGACGCCGATTATTACTTCAAGGCAGGGCTCGGGTATCGCGCCCCTTATATCGTCGAAACGGCACGCGCGGTGAAAGACGGCTTTGACCTTGACGGTCTTCAAACTCTTTCGACCGACAAGGCAAGGAAGGAACTTATGACGCTCAAAGGCGTCGGGCCGAAAGTTGCGGATTGCATATTGTTGTTCGGTTTCGGGCGAGAAGACGTTTTCCCCGTCGATACCTGGATAAAAAAGGTTTACAATTCCTACTTCGGGCACGAGGACAATCCCGCAAAAATCAGAAAGGCTCTGACGGATAAGTTCGGCGACCTGTCGGGATACGCACAGCAATATTTGTTCTTTTATAAAAGAGAACTTGAAAAATAATATACATTGTTAATAAATGGAGGGTTATTTATGAATACCAAGAAAATCGTTGTTTTAGCCGATATCGAAAGTGTCCGCGTACCGTTCACTTCCTTTGAAAAGGCATTGAAAGAAGTATCCAAGTACGGCGACGTCGCAGGTTGCAAATTCTACGGATACAGCGCAAAACGTACCAAAGACTACGCAGACTTCATCGCAGACAATAACTATGACGCGTTGTCCTCTCTCGCAGGAAAGAGAAAAGGTAAACTTGACCTTCGTCAGGTCATCGACGCCACCCGCATTGCGGAAAACCGCAAAATCGACGGTATCTTCCTTCTGTACGGCAAAGGAAACATTAAACCTTTGATCAGTTATCTCCGTAACCTCGGCATCGAAGTTTACGCAGGCGTTATCACGCCCGACGACAACAGCGCGAAATGCAACCAGACCATCATCCTTGAAGAAGGTTTGCTCTATACGCAAGTATCGCACGCTGCTCCCAAGAAAGCAGCTCCCGCTCCCGCGCCCGCAGCACGTCCCGCGGCACGCCCCGCAGCAGCGAACGACGATGACGATATCATCGCAAAACTCGCAGCGCTTCTCGGTGACTGATAACTACATAAGGTAAGAGGGAGAATGCCTTATAAAAAGGCGGTTCCTTCACGAGCAAAAAAGAAAAACACCGCCGACGATTGTCGGCGGTTTGTATATTAAACAGAGGTTTATTATGGCAAAAATCATCATCAATACGGAGGCTTGCAAGGGATGCGGATTGTGCACGCTTGCCTGTCCCAAAAAAATTCTTGCCATCTCGGCGCACAGCAATAACAAAGGTTATTATTACGTCGAAGTCACCGACAAGGAAAAATGCACGGGTTGTTCTTCGTGCGCGATCACTTGTCCCGACGTCGTTATAGAGGTGGAAAGATGAAAAAACTAATGAAAGGTAACGAAGCAATCGCGGAAGCCGCAGTACGCGGCGGCTGTCGATTCTTTGCGGGATACCCCATCACCCCGCAAAACGAAATTCCCGAATATCTGAGCTGGCGTCTTTTTGAGGTCGGCGGACAGTTCGTGCAGTCGGAAAGCGAAGTCGCGGCAATCAATATGGTTTACGGCGCGGCGGCAGCCGGCACTCGCGCAATGACAAGTTCGTCAAGCCCCGGAATCTCGTTGAAACAGGAAGGCATTTCGTATATCGCCGGCGCGGAACTTCCGTGCGTAATCATCAATATGGTCAGGGGCGGCCCCGGACTCGGCGGTATTCAGCCTGCACAAAGCGACTACTTCCAGGCGACGAAGGGCGGCGGACACGGTGATTATCATATGCTCGTTTACGGTCCCAACAGCGTGCAGGAATGCGTCGATATTTTGTACAACGCTTTTGACAAAGCCGACGAATATCGTATTCCCGTCATGATTCTGGGCGATGGTATGCTCGGTCAGATTATGGAAGCGGTCGAACTGCCCGAAATGAAGGATATCGAAAAACTTCCAAAAAAAGACTGGGCGGCAACCGGAAGCGGCGTCGGCGAAAACCGTCGTATCGTCAACAGTTTGTATATCGAGCCCGACGCGCTGGAAGAACTTAACCACAGACAGTTTGAAAAGTACGACCTTATCGCAAGTCGCGAAACGAGATATGAAGAATACCTTTGCGACGACGCCGAAATCGTACTGACGGCATACGGCACTGTCGCGCGTATCGCGAAATCCGCCGTGAACATCTTGCGCGAACAGGGCATAAAGGCAGGACTTTTAAGACCTGTCACGTTGTACCCGTTCCCGAACGAAGCGTTTTTGAAAGTCGCAAACAACCCGACTGTCCAAAGATTCGTATGTTCCGAACTTTCGATGGGACAAATGATTGAGGACGTGAAACTCGCAATCGAATGTAAGAAACCCGTCGACTTCTTCGGTCGCACCGGCGGCAACGTCATGACGCCCGAAGACATTGTCGAATTCGTGAAAGGGGAGGTAAAAAAATAATGGCAAAAGTATTTGAAAAAACCAAAATGCTGACAGACGTGCCGTTCCATTACTGCCCCGGTTGCACGCACGGCATCGCGCACAGACTCGTTGCGGAAGTTCTGGAAGAACTCGGCGCGGAAGGACATTGCATAGGAATCGCTTCCGTCGGATGCAGCGTGTTCTCGTATAACTATTTCAACTGCGATATGATTCAGGCGTCGCACGGTCGCGCACCCGCAGTCGCAACGGGCGCAAAGCGCGCCAATCCGAACAACGTCGTGTTTGCTTATCAGGGCGACGGCGACCTTGCAAGTATCGGTATGGCGGAAATCGTGCACGCGGCGACGCGCGGCGAAAAAATCACCGTCATCTTCATCAATAACGCGATTTACGGCATGACCGGCGGACAAATGGCTCCGACCACCCTTGACGGGCAAAAATCGACGACTTGTATTTACGGCAGAAATCCCGAAATCAACGGCAACCCCGTGAAAATGTGCGAGCTTTTGTCCACGCTTACGGGCCCCGCTTATATCGCAAGACAAAGTTTGTGCGACGTAAAACACATCGTACAGGCAAAGAAGGCAATCAAAAAAGCCTTCGAACATCAGATTAACGGCGACGGTTTTACAATGGTGGAACTTTTGTCAAGCTGCCCGACCAACTGGCACATGACGCCCGAACAAGCCCTTCAATACGTTGCGGGCGATATGGAAAAGCTGTATCCGCTTGGCGTTTTTAAGGAGGTATAAGTATGGAAAAGATAATCATCGCAGGTTTCGGCGGACAAGGAGTTTTGTCGCTCGGACAGTTTATCGCATACGCCGCCTTATACGAAAACAAAGCGGTAACCTGGCTTCCGTCGTACGGTCCCGAAATGCGCGGCGGTACGGCGAATTGCAGCGTTGTCGTTGACGATACGGAAGTCGCGTCGCCCATCATCGCGGTGCCCGACACGCTTATCGCAATGAACAAACCGAGCCTTGACAAATTCAAAAACAAGGTGCGTCCCGGCGGACTTATCATCGTCAACAGCAGCCTTATTTCCGACAAGGTGGAGCGCACCGACGTTACCACGATTTACGTCCCCGCAAACGAGCTCGCGCACGAAGCGGGCAACGACAAGACGGCGAATATCGTGGTTCTGGGCGCGTATATGAAGTACAGCAACCTCTTCCCGAGGGAAGTAATGCTCAGCACCATCGAAAAGGTTTTCTACGCAAAACCCAAGGTAATCCCCGTCAACCAGAAAGCGTTTGACATAGGTTACGGTTTATAAACATCATGCCCGGCTTCGGTCGGGCTTTTTCATTGCAAAAAAACGATATATTTGCAAAAGAGCAAGTTTATCATACAATATAAAGGGGTAAAATATGAAAAACAGAGTAATGCGTACCGATTATCCGATAAGAAAAATTGCCGACGACACTTATATGATAAGCGACTTCGGCATCGCGAACTGTTATCTTTTAATAGGTGAGGAACGCGCGCTGCTGATCGATTGCGGGCTGGGTATAGGCGACATAAAAGGCGCGGTTGAAAAAATCACCGACAAGCCAATTACCGTTGTCGCGACGCACGGACACGTTGACCACGCGGGCGGCGACGGACAGTTTGAAAAAATTTACGTTCACACCCTCGACACGGGAAAGACGTATAAATTTATGACAAGTTATATCGTCAGGAAACTGTTCCTTATCGGCTCAAAGGGGGTTGTCGACAAAAGCATAAAAGTCAAAGATCTGGTAAAGTATGATAAGCGTCCCGAAGTCGTCGGCATAGACGACGGATACGTTTTCGACCTTGGCGGACGACAAGTGAAAGTCGTTCATTCCGTCGGGCATACTTACGGCAGCATATTGCTTCTGGACGATAAAACGAAAATTGCTTTCGTCGGCGACAATATGTGTCCGTCGCCGTGGCTGTTTCTGCCGAACGCGTCGTACGTCGACGAATGGCTGGAAAGCGCAAGGGGAATTTTGAAAATTTCAGACGAATACGCGATATGGTGGGGACACGAAGGCGGCTTTCTTTCGCAGAGACTTATCGAAAACGTGATTAAAATCGGCGAAGAAGCAATCAAAAAGTTCAAGAAAAACCGCATTTTGTTCCGTGTGATTTTTTATCCCTGCAACGACAGGGTGAACGGCAGCGTGGTATTCAGAAGCACCCGCCTTATCAAAAAATCGAAATAGCGGGGCAAAACTTTTCAATGACGGCGCGAAGAAAGAACACATAATATAAATATATTATTGTGTTTTTTCTTTTTTTATGGTATCATTTTCATAGGAGAATTCCGAGAAATTAAAAAAGGAGCCGGGCTTATGACTTTTGATATTGCGCTTTTGAGCACGTTTTCGGAAGAAATAGTTTTTCTTTTTCAGGAGATGAACGTTGCTTCGGCGATTTGTTTTTTCGTCGGACTTATATTCATTATTGTGGAAGTATTCACGCCGGGTTTCGGCTTTTTCGGGATTTCGGGCATAATACTTTCGATAATCGGCATTGTTCTTCGCGCGACGCAGGGCGGCAACGGCAATCCCGTCATACAGGCGCTTTTATTGTTGCTGATATTGCTTATCGCGTGCGTGATAGCGTTCGTATTTATGGCGGTGTCGTCCAAAAAAGGCTGGTTGTCAAGGACGCCTTTCGTCATGAAAGAGAGCGCGGTTTCGACGGGCGTGTCGGAAGGCACGGCGGATTACAGCAGACTTCTGGACAAAACGGGGAAGACGCTTTGCGCGCTTCGTCCGTCGGGCATTGTCGAAATCGACGGTAAAAAATACGACGTCGTTGCCGAAAACGAATTTATCGACGCGGATACGGAAGTAAAAGTAATAAAGGTCGAGGGCGTGCGCGTCGTCGTCACGAAAAAATAGTTTAATTTGTAGATTTTTGGAGGTATAAATTATGTTGTTTACCGCACTTTGTCTTACAAGTGCCGTTACCACGCTTATCGTGGTGCTGGCGGTTCTTGTCGTGTTTCTGGCAGTGTTTTTCGCGCTCGTTCCCGTGGGAACGTGGTTTCGCGCGTTGGTTTCCGGCGCAAGAATTTCAATGGGACGTCTTATCGGTATGCGCCTTCGCCGCATCAACATCAGAATGATTGTCGAAGCGTATATCAACGCCGTGAAAGCCGGACTTGAAATCGACGTCGTGGAACTTGAAACGCATTATATGGCGGGCGGCGACGTTCTGAAAGTCGTCAACGCATTGATATCGGCGCACAGCGCAAACATCGACTTGTCCCTGCGTACCGCAAAAGCCATCGACCTTGCGGGACGCGACGTCCTGAACGCGGTGAAAGTCAGTGTCAACCCCAAAGTCATCGAAACCCCCGCGATTTCCGCAATCGCCAAAAACGGTATCGAACTTCGCGTAAAGGCGCGTGTTACCGTCCGCGCAAACATCGCGCGTCTTGTCGGCGGCGCAGGCGAAGAAACCATAATCGCCCGTGTCGGCGAAGGTATCGTCACGACAATCGGCAGTTCCAACACTCACGAAGAAGTTCTTGAAAACCCCGACCGTATCAGTAAGACGGTTTTGCAAAAAGGTCTTGACGCGGGCACGGCTTTTGAAATTCTGTCAATCGACATAGCGGATATCGACGTCGGCAGAAACATCGGCGCGCAACTCCAAATGGATCAGGCGGAAGCGGATAAGCGTATCGCTCAGGCAAAGGCGGAAGAACGCCGCGCAATGGCTGTCGCTCAGGAACAGGAAATGAAAGCCCGTACGCAGGAAATGCGCGCGGAAGTCGTCAAAGCGGAAGCGGAAGTCCCCGAAGCAATGGCGGACGCGTTCAGAAACGGCAGACTCGGCGTTATGGATTACTATAACATGCAAAACGTCATCGCCGACACCGCAATGAGAAACGCGATAAGCGGCAAAAAACCCGACGAAGATAAAAAATAATGATTAACGCACTTTCGATGGACGGAATGTTCGTTTTAGTCATCGCCTTTTTCGTAATGGTGTTTTTGGTTATCACGTCGATGACAATCAAAATACTGAAAGGCGCAAACGGGAACAAAAAATCCGGAAACGATAACACGCAGAATAATCGAGGTCGGACGACGAACCCCGACGAAGGGCAGAAGAAAGATTCTGCCGAGTCCGAGCACGACGAAATTATGAAACGTCGCATGGAAAACGTGCAAAAAGCGTCGGGCAGTCGTCAGAATGCGTTCAATGCGAGAAAGGAAGTGAAAACCGTCGACGACACGTCGGGCAACGTCGTAAGGTCAAAGGATATTTGCGACGCCGCAAAAGCCCCCGTGCCGCACAAGCACCCGTCCGCAACCCCGACAAAAGGCAAAGTAAGGGTTGAAAAGAAACCGCATATCGCAGGCGAAGGCGACGAAGGTTGCGCGCATAACAACGTGCGGTTCGTGCTGGACGACGTGATGCCGAAAGATAATTCCGACGAAAACGTGAAAGAACTTCAACGTATCGTCGTGTGGAACGAAATTCTCTCGCACCCCAAATTCAAAAAATAATTCAGATAAAGGAAAGCGGCAATTATTTTGCCGCGCGCATTTTTATGAGCAAAGTTAAACTTGACGAAAGACTTATTGCGGTAACGCACCCCGAGGCGTTGAAAAGCAGCGTGGTTTCGGGCAAAAATTTCCGCATAACCGTGCTTACCGACAGGCTTTTCCGCGTGGAAACGTCCGTCACGGGGAAATTCATCGACGACGCAACGCAATCGGTATGGTTTCGTAACCTTGAAACGCCGAAATATAAGGCGGAAAACACCGAAAACACGGTGAAAATCACAACCGACGCGGTTACTCTCGTTTTCGACAAAAAAAGCGAAAAATCGAAAATCGTAACGAAGTCGGGCGCGGTCATTCCCGCAACGAACAAGGGCAACCTGAAAGGCACGATGCGTACGCTTGACGGCAACTTCGGAATTTACTTTTTCAAGCTTGGCATAATGAGCAAGACGGGCGTTGCGGTATTTCAGGACAAAGGTCTTATCCTGAATAAGGACGGCGAGGTCGAGGCGCGAAAAACCGACACAATCGATAAATATATTTTCGCATACGGCACCGACTACCGCACCGCGCTCAAAGACTTTTTCAGGATTTCGGGCGGCGTGCCCCTTGTCCCGAGATATGCTTTCGGCAACTGGTGGAGCAGATATCGCGCGTATACGCAACAGGAATACGTCGACCTTATGCAAAGGTTCATCGACAAAGATATCCCCATCACGGTCGCGACGATCGATATGGACTGGCACTGGGTGAACGTGGACGAAAGGTTCGGCACCGACTACAAACATTCCGCGGCAAACAGATTCCAGGGTCCCGGCTGGACGGGATACAGCTGGAATACAGATTTATTCCCCGACTACAAAGGCTTTCTGAAATGGCTCAACGAAAAGGGATTTAAGGTGACGATGAACCTGCATCCCGCCGACGGCGTGCGGCATTTCGAAGACATGTACGAAGATATGGCGCGTGAAATGGGCATCGATCCCGACACGAAAACCGACATACCTTTCGACATGACCGACAACCGCTATATCAACGCGTATTTCAAAACCGTGAATCACCCGTACGAAGACGACGGCGTGGAATTCTGGTGGATTGACTGGCAACAGGGCAGAAAGACCGCATTGTCGGGGCTCGATCCCTTGTGGGCGCTCAATCATTACTTCACACTTGACAACGCGCGCAAGCATCGTCCGCTCATTTTGTCAAGATACGCGGGCGTGGGCAGCCATCGTTATCCGCTCGGTTTTTCGGGCGACTGCATCGTATTTTGGTCGGCACTCAGGAAGCAGCCGTATTTCACGAATAACGCCGCAAACGTCGGCTATACCTGGTGGAGCCACGACATCGGCGGACATATGTTCGGCATACGCGACGACGAACTTTATTTAAGGTGGGTGCAATACGGCGTATTCAGCCCGATAAACAGATTGCATTCGTCAAACAGCGACCTTTCCGGCAAAGAGCCGTGGTCGTATCGCGCGGACGTCGATCACTTCGCGACGGAAGCGTTGAAATTCAGGCACAAACTCATCCCGTATATTTATACGATGAACTATAAAACGCATACGGAAGGGCGCGCTATCTGCGAGCCTATGTATTACGCCTATCCCGACGAAAAGGACGCCTTTAAGGTGAAAAATCAATATATGTTCGGAAGCGAACTTATGGTGTGTCCGATTGTCAGCCGTATCAACAAAAACACGGGTACGGCGGCGGTCAAAGCGTGGCTTCCGCACGGCAGATGGACGGATATTTTCACGGGACAGGTTTATCACGGCGAAAAATTCCTGAAACTTTTCCGCGGCGAATCGTCAATCCCCGTGCTTGCAAAAGAAGGCGCGATTATCCCGCTTTCGGGCGACGGCGGAAACTCCGTGAAAAACCCCGAAAACCTGGAATTTTTGATTTATCGCGGAAACAACGAATTCACGCTTTACGAAGACCAGGGCGAGGATTTGTCGTATGACGTATCGTTTGTCAAAACGAAAGCGGAAGTGTCCGAAAACGACGGCATAGACGTTACGTTCACGCTGCATCCGTCGGAAGGCGATTTGTCGCTTATCCCCAAAAAACGCAATCTGAGTTTCTCGTTCGCGGACGTGTCGAAAGCACAGGTCAAAGTGTACTTAAACGAGGTTCTTCAAAGCGACGAAACGTGCAATACACAACCGATTGTGTGCTTAAACGGCGTGAAACCCACGGATAAAGTTACGATTGTGTTGACTGACTACAAAATCCGCGTCAATCCCGCAGGCGGCGAAGTTATTGCAAAAGTCATGGCGCGCTGGCAAAAAGGCTACTTCAAAAAGAACATACTGTATTCGGCGGTCAAAAAGAAAGTGAAGTCGCGCGATTATAAATCGGCGGTGAAACGCAGTCTTCTCCCGAAACGGTTGAAAGAAGAAATTTACGAAAATCTCGATTAACGGACAAAGGGGGAAATCATGGCGTATATTTACGTTCTGGCGGCGATAACCGCCGTTCTCAGCGTTGTCGTCGTCGCGCTTGAAAACAAGGGAATCCTTGCGCTCAAATACGTTCTGAAAACCGTCGCGAGTTTGTGCTTTGTGATGATTGCGCTGCTTTCGATGGCAAAGGGCGGATACGACAACTGGAAAATTCTTGTTATCGCCGGGCTTGTTTTCGGTATGCTCGGCGATATATTCCTGTCAAGCAACAACGTGGTTGCCGACAAAAAAACGCTTGGCGTACTCACGATTGCGGGCGGACTGTTTTTTGCGGTCGGCCACGTCATATACGTCGTATGGCTTCTGCGCTTTGTGGAAGGGTTCAACTGTTACACGCTTTTCGCGGTGTTCGGAATTCCGGCGCTGTTCGTGGTGCTGAGTCTTCTGAAAGTGATGAAAGCGGGGAAGATAACTCCGCTTGTTACGCTGTACGCGGCGTTTCTCGGCACGATGCTTATGGGCGCGATTAACGTGTACGTTTTTCTTTCGCCCGAAAAAATCGCGTCTTTGATACTTGCGGGCGGCATACTGTTCACGACGTCCGATCTTGTGCTTGCATACTATAACTTCGGGCATACCGAACAAACGAAAGTAAAATATATTTATATGACGACATATTATGCGGCGCAGATTTTGTTTGCGCTTACATTATTATACTAAGGAGAAAATTCAACATCATGTACGACTTTAACAAAATCATCGACCGAAAAGGAACAAGCAGCTGGAAATACGATTTTTACGAAGAATACAACAAGCCCTCGGATACTCTTTCGATGTGGATTGCGGATATGGATTTTCCAACCGTTCCCGAGGTCGTAAAAAAGATGGAAGACGTCGCGACCTTCGGCATTTACGGATATTCCCGCCCGATGTCGGGCTATTACGAAGCCCTTAAAAACTGGTACAAAACGCACTTTGACGCCGACTTTGAAAACGAACAGGTAGTGTTCACGCCCGGCATAGTTTTCGCGCTTAATATGGCGGTCAAAACTTATACGAACGAGGGCGACGGCGTGCTTGTTATGCGCCCCGTGTATTACCCGTTTCTGAATGCGATTAAAAACAACAAAAGGAAACTTATCAACAGTCCGCTTGTGTATTCGGACGGCAAATATTCGATAAACTTTACTGACCTTGAAAAGAAAATCGTCGACGAAAAAGTGAAACTTATGCTGTTTTGCAATCCGCACAACCCCGTGGGGCGCGTTTATACGAAAGACGAACTCGACCGCGTTGCACAAATCGCAAGAAAACACGGCGTATTCGTGTGCGCGGACGAAATCCACAGCGACTTCGTTTACGGCGACAACAAACATATTTCGTTTTTGAATATCGACAGGGAAAACTGTATGGTCTGCACCGCGCCCAGCAAAACTTTTAACCTTGCGGGATTGCAGACGTCCAACATAATCATTCCGTCCGACTCGCGCCGCGCGGCATATCGCGAAACGGTAACTTCCACGGGCTACGAATACCCGAATATTTTCGGGCTTAACGCTTGCGAGGCGGCTTATCGTCACGGCGAACAATGGCTGAAAGAACTGCTTTCTCATATTTACGGCAATTACGAATATATGGTCGAATTCTGCAAAAAGAAAATGCCCCGCGTGAAGATTGCCGACCTTCAAGGCACGTATCTTCCCTGGTTCGATATGAGCGCATACGGGCTTTCCGACGAAGAAATATTGACAAAACTTGAAAAAGACGCAAGAATCTGGCTGGACGAAGGCACTTTGTTCGGGACGGAAGGCAGCGGCTTTATCCGCTTTAATATCGCTTGTCCGCGAGATACCGTGGTTCAGGCAATGGACAGACTTTACGAGGCTTTTGAAAAATAATGGCTAAAAAAGAAAACCGCAGGAAAAGCGGTGACAAAACCAAAATCGAAAAGGGAACGCTCAGACGCATCTTCCCGTTTTATAAACCTTACAAAGGCTTATTCGCGCTCGATTTGTTGTCGGCGTTTATAATGTCGATTGCGGGGCTTGTGTTCCCCGTGCTTGTAAGGGTTCTTATGTACGACGTTCTGGGCGACGACTTCAAATGGGCGTTTTTGTTCCAGATCGCGGGGATAATGATTGCCGTGAAAATTGTCGAAGTCGCGTGCAGATACTACATGACGACCGTCGGACACATTATGGGCGCGCGCATCGAAAAGGATATCAGAATGAGCCTTTTTGACAAGTTCATGCGCCTTCCCACAAGTTTTTACGACGACAACAAGGTCGGCGAACTTATGAGTCGCAGCACGACCGACCTTTTCGACATCACGGAATGTACGCACCATTGTCCCGAAGAAATTTTCATCGTCATCGTGAAATTCGTCGGAACTTTTGCGTACCTTATGACGATTAACGTCGAACTCACGCTCATAGTTTTCGCGACAATTCCCGTTTTCGCGGTGGTAACTTATTTTTACAACAACCGCCTTAACAGGATTTTCAGACAGAACAGGAAAAAGATTGCGGAACTTAACACGCATCTTGAAGACACTTTGTCCGGAATCCGCGTCGTGAAATCGTTCGCAACCGAGGATCTGGAAACGAAACGCTTTGAAAAGGACAACGAAGACTTTGTGAAAATCAAACGCCAAAGCTATATGAATATGGGCGGATTTTTCTCGTCCATTACGCTGTTTTCAAGCATCGTGTACATTTTGACTGCGGTTACGGGCGCGGCGTTCATCCAGAAAGGGCATATCAACGCGGCGGATCTTATCACGTACTTGTTGTTCGTAAACACGCTGCTTGGCACGGTCGATATCCTCGTACAGTTTACGGAGCAGTATCAGCAGGGTATCGCGGGCTTCCAGAGATATTGCAACCTTATGGACACGCCCGAGGATATTTCCGACAAACCCGACGCAATAGATATCGAAAGTTTCGACGGCGAAATCGAGTTTTCGGACGTGTCGTTCAGATATAACGACGGCGCGGACGTTCTTAACCATTTGTCCGTCACCGTCGAAAAGGGCGAAAGCGTTGCAATCGTCGGACCGTCGGGCGGCGGCAAAACCACGATGGTAAGCCTTATTCCGCGCTTTTACGACGTGAATTCCGGCGCGGTCAGAATCGACGGGAAAGACGTAAGGGACGTAACGCTCAAATCCCTTCGGAAATGTATCGGCATCGTGCAGCAGGACGTTTATCTGTTCAACGGCACCGTCGCGGAAAACATCGCCTACGGCAATCCGTCGGCAACCCGCGAAGACGTCGTAAAAGCGGCAACCGCCGCAGGCGTCAACGAATTTGTCGATAAAATGTCGGACGGCTACGACACCGTCGTCGGCGAACGCGGCGTAAAACTGTCGGGCGGACAAAAACAACGCATAAGCATCGCAAGGCTGTTTTTGAAAAACCCGCCCATTTTAATTCTGGACGAAGCCACGAGCGCGCTTGACAACGAATCCGAAAGAATGGTGCAGAAATCCCTTGACAAACTTGCCGAAGGGCGCACGACTCTGACAATCGCGCACAGGCTCACGACAATCAAAAACGCCGAAAGAATCCTGGTGCTTACCGAAAACGGTATCGCCGAAGACGGCAACCATAAAGAGCTGATGGAACGGGGTGGAATATACGCAAATCTTTACCGCACGTATGAAAATTGAAAATTGCGAAAAAAACTGTTGCAATTTAGTGTAAGAAAGCGTATAATTTCATACATTAAATATTTCACCGGAGGTAGTTTTATGATAAACAAAGGTCCATCACTTCAACTCAGAACAACAGAAACGGCAATAAAGCTTATCAAAGACAACTTTGAAAGACTACTTGCCGGCGCACTCAATTTACAGCGTGTTTCCGCACCCCTTATTGTTACGTCGGCATCGGGGCTTAACGATAATCTGAACGGCGTGGAACGCATCGTGTCTTTTGACGTTCTGAACAACCCGGGCGTCGAATGCGAGGTCGTGCAATCGCTCGCAAAATGGAAAAGATACGCTTTGAGTTATTACGGATTCAAGGTCGACGAAGGTTTGTACACCGATATGAACGCAATTCGTCGCGACGATAAACTCGACAGGCTTCACAGCATTTACGTCGATCAGTGGGACTGGGAAAGGGTGATTTCCAAGGAAGAAAGGAATATCGACTTTCTGAAAGGCATCGTTACGAAAATCGTCGGCGCGGTTGCCGATACGGCAAACATCGTCAACATGCATTTCCCGCTCAACATGACGAAAATCAACCGCGAGGTTAAATTCGTCACCACGCAGGAACTTGAAGATTTATATCCCGATAAGACTCCGTCCGAAAGGGAACAAATCGTCACTCGCGAGTACCGCACCGTCTGCATTATGCAAATCGGCGGGAAACTGAAAAGCGGCGTTAAACACGACGGACGCGCGCCCGACTACGACGACTGGTCGTTGAACGGCGACATATTCTTCTGGCTGGACAGCATCGATTCCGCAATCGAAATTTCCAGCATGGGCATAAGAGTCACGCCCGAAGTTATGAAAAAACAGTTGGAAGAAGACGGTTCCACCGACAGGCTTGAACTGCCTTTCCACAAAGCCCTTATGAACAACGAACTTCCGCTGACCATCGGCGGCGGTATCGGTCAGTCAAGGCTTTGCATGCTGCTTCTCGGGAAACGTCACATCGGCGAGGTGCAGGCGTCTGTCTGGCCCGACGATATGATTGAAAATTGTGCAAAACAAGGCATTTATCTGCTGTAACAGGCGGATAAACTCCTGAATACAACAAGGAAATTTTTATGAACACAACACAAATCAAAAGCCTTTATGCCGATTTTTCGTCCTTTGACGGAAAGACGGTGGCAATCTGCGGCTGGGCGCGTACCATCCGCGACAGTAAAAACTTTGGATTTATCGAACTGAACGACGGCAGCTTTTTCAAGAACGTTCAGGTTGTTTTCGAGCGTGAAAAACTTGGAAACTACGACGAAATCGCACGCCAGAACGTCGGTGCGTCGTTGCGCGTCGAAGGCGTTCTCGTCGTGACGGAAGGCGCAAAGCAACCGTTTGAAATCAAGGCGACGAATATCGTCGTCGAAGGAACGTCCACGCCCGACTATCCCCTGCAAAAGAAACGCCACAGTTTTGAGTTTTTAAGGGAAAAGGCGTATCTTCGTCCCCGCACGAACACGTTCAACGCTGTCTTCCGCATCCGCAGCGAAATCGCGTTTGCGATCCATAAATTTTTCAACGAACAGAATTTCGTTTACGTTCACACGCCGCTTATCACGGGCAGCGACTGCGAAGGTGCGGGCGCAATGTTCCAGGTAACCACGCTGGATCTTGACAACGTCAAAAAGGACGAACAGGGCAAGGTCGATTATTCCGAGGACTTCTTCGGCAAGAAAACCAGCCTTACGGTATCGGGACAACTCAACGTCGAAACTTTCGCAATGGCATACAGCCGCGTTTATACTTTCGGGCCCACTTTCCGCGCCGAAAAGTCCAACACGACGCGTCACGCGGCAGAGTTCTGGATGATCGAGCCCGAAATGGCTTTTGCCGACCTGAACGACAATATGGATATGGCGGAAGCAATGGTCAAATACGTCATCGGGTACGTTATGAACAGTTGCAAGGAAGAAATCGCATTCCTTAATCAGTTTGTCGATACGGGGCTTATCGCCCGCCTTGAAAACGTTGTGGGCAGCGATTTTGAACGCCTGACCTATACGAAAGCCATCGAACTTTTGCTCCCCCATAAGGACGAGTTTGAATTCCCCGTATATTGGGGTTGCGATTTGCAGTCGGAACACGAAAGATACCTTACCGAACATATCTTCAAAAAGCCCGTGTTCCTCACCGGTTATCCGAAAGAAATCAAAGCGTTTTATATGCGCCTGAACGACGACGGCAAAACCGTTGCCGCAATGGACCTTCTCGTCCCCGGCATCGGAGAACTTATCGGCGGCAGTCAGCGCGAAGAACGTCTGGACGTTTTGTATCAGCGCATCGACGAAATGGGGCTTAAACGCGAAGACTACTGGTGGTACACCGATCTTCGTCGTTTCGGCGGCACCGTTCACTCTGGCTATGGTCTGGGTTTTGAACGTATGGTAATGTATCTTACGGGCATAACGAACATACGAGATGTTATACCGTTCCCTCGCACGGTTGGCAACTGCGAATATTAAAACGGCGACAATTCGCGATATTCTGCTTTTTCGGCGGAACTTGAAAATTCGTGTACGCCTAAGTACACTGGAATTTTCAAAACCCGCCGAGAAAAACACAATCTCATCAAATTCTCGCCGTTTTAAGGGTTTTTCGAGCGTGTACGCTAACCCTTTTACCCCCTTTCGCTTTTTTTGAAAAACGCGGTTTCCAAAAAACGAACTGCGGTAAATACTATGACCGAACAGGAAAAAGAACAAATTTTAAGGAAAATGAAAAATCGTGAGCAGGGCGACGTCGCGTCAAACGACGACGACCTTGTCCGCAGCGAAAAATTCATGAAAAAAGGTCAGTACGCCCGTTCAAAGTATAAGGAGTTTTACGACGACGTGAAACTTTCCATAAAAGAAGACTGGTAACAGAAACAGTATTAAAAAGAGTACCGATTTCGGTACTCTTTTTATGTGAAATTCAAAATTTTGAATTAAATAAATTCGCAAGCGAATTGGTGATATTCGCAAAATGCGAGTGATATTTGCCTTCGGCAAGATAAGGATAATAAAGAAAATATGAGATAAAACGAAAAGAAATTAAACGCACGATAAGTAAAATTGACAAAAGGGAAGAAAATTTATATAATTTTCTTATGAGTATTTTTGACGGAAAAATGAATTTGTCGGTTACGTCCGCAAGCGGTATCGAGGCGGTCACGAAAAGGGAACTCGAATCACTCGGCTACGAGGCGGGCCCCGCGGTTTTCGGGAGAATCGGTTTCAACGGCGATATGACCGCGCTTACCCGCGCGAATATGTTTTTAAGGACGGCAAATCACGTTTACGTCAATCTTTTTTCGTTCAAGGCGACGACTTTTGACGAGCTTTTCGACGGGCTTACATCATATCCTTTTGAAGACGTTTTTGAAAAGGACGCGCGCATTACCGTCGATGCAAAAAGCAACAAATCGGCGTTGTACGCGCTGTCGGCAATCCAGAAAGTCGCAAAAAAGGCGATTGTCGAAAGGTTGAAAAGGAAATATAAAATCGAAACGCTGAGTGAAAGCGGCGCGGCGTATCACGTCGAAGTAAACGTCGCGTACGACGAAGTTACGATATGTCTGGATACGTCCGGCGAAGGGCTGCACAAAAGGGGATACCGCCCGATAATGGGGCTTGCGCCGATGAAAGAAACGCTTGCCGCGGCAATAATAATGCTGTCGGTATGGAACAAGGATCGCCCGCTTATCGACTGTTTTGCAGGCAGCGGAACAATACCCATCGAAGCCGCGCTTATCGCGCAAAACACCGCGCCGGGGATAAAGCGGAATTTCGCTTTTGAGCAGTTCAGAAACGCGCCGCAAGTCATCGACAAAGTGCGCGACGAGGCGTTAAGCGTGCAAAATCTTGACGTTAAAACCCGTATTTCGGGATTTGACATTGACGGCGACAGCATAAAAATGGCAATGATACACGCCGAAAACGCAGGCGTCAAAAACCTTATCCATTTCCAGCAAATGGACATGCGCGACGTGTCCACAAAACAAAAATACGGCGTGCTTATCAGCAATCTGCCGTTTGGCGAAAGGCTGTTGACCGAAAAGGAATTGAAGCCGCTGTATCGGGATTTCGGAAAACTTTTCAAGTCTTTGGACACGTGGAGTTTATACGCTTTCACAAGTTATCCCGACTTTGAAAGGAACTTCGGCCGCCGCGCCGACAAAACAAGGAAACTTTACAGCTCGCAACTTGAATGCGTGCTTTATCAATATCTTGGACCTCGTCCGCCCAAAAAATCACAGGACGAAAAGGAGCAGTTATGAAACGCAACGGAATGTGCCCGATTTGCTTTGTCAAAAGATTTTTCAACGTGCCGTCGAAGGTGAGCGAAGTTTATCCAGCCGACTTTTACGGCAACGGCGCCGCGCTCACGCCCCCGATGGGCTGGTCAAGCTGGAACACTTTCAGAAACCGCATTGACGAAAACCTTATTTTCGACACCGCCGTCGCGATGAAAGAAAAAGGGCTTGTCGACGCAGGGTATCGTTTTGTCAATATCGACGACAACTGGGTTGACAACGCGCGCGACGACGAAGGAAGAATTCAGGCGGACAAACTGACTTTCCCGAACGGTATTCCCGCGCTTGTCGAAAAGGTGAACGCGATGGGAATAAGCCTTGGCGTGTACAGCAGCAACGGTACGGCAACGTGCGAAGACCTTACGGCAAGTTTATATCACGAATGGACGGACGCATACACCTTTGCAAAGTGGGGCGTGGAGTATTTCAAATACGACTTCTGCCACAATATTCCGCTGTCGGAATACGCGCCGCTCGTTTACGCCGTGACGATAAGCAAAAACGGAATCGGCCGCACCTACGACTGCAAGGAAGCGGAACTTTTCGGGCTTGCCCGCTATATGAAAAAGAAAGGCTTTGACGGGAAATATGTGTCGGGGCTCGACCGCCGCGAGGGCGCGATGACTTTTGACAATATCGAAGTGGAAGAAGACGGCGTTTACAACGTAACCGTCCATATCGTGAAGCACGGACAGTACGAAAAATGCCTGATGCTGGAAGCAAACGGCATTGAGCGGGAAGTCCTGATTTTCCCGTCGCAAAAACGCTTTAATATGACGGCGAAGTTCACGGTGTCGATGCGCCTTAAAAAGGGCAAAAACACCCTTAAACTTTTCAATCCCATCGGTACGCGCGCCGACAGCGCAATGCTGCAATACGTCAACATGGGACGACAACTCAAAAAAGCCACCGAAAAAGTCGCGCGGGACGCCGGCAAACCCGAAAAACCCATCACTTTCTCAATTTGCGAATGGGGCTTCAATCAGCCGTATAAGTGGGGAAGATACGCGGGCAATTTGTGGCGTACAACCCCCGATATCCGCCCGATATGGCCGTGGATCAAAATCCTTTACAACCACACCGTCAAACTTTATAAGTACGCGGGCGTGGGCGGCTGGAACGATCCCGACATGCTGGAAGTCGGCAACGGAAAACTCACGTTCGAGCAAAACCGCTCGCACTTTGCGCTGTGGTGCATGATGTGCGCGCCGCTGATTCTCGGCAACGACCTGAGAAATATTTCGGACGACGTTTTGAAAATCGTCAAAAACCCCGACCTTATCGCAATAAATCAGGACGCGCTCGGCGTCCCGGCAAAAAGAGTTGTGAAAGGCACTGTCGATGTGCTTGTTAAGCCGCTTGCGGACGGAAGCGTCGCGGTGTGCGCGTTTAACAAGGGCGGAAAGAAGAAGTATAACCTGAACCTGAAAAAGGTTTTGTCCGACGAATACGCAAGGTGCAAAAAAACCGAAAACTTTGTCGCGACGAACTTATGGGACAAGTCGGAAACGACGACGAACGGAGTGCTTTCGGTTTCCATCAACAAGCACGACAGCGCAGTATTTATCGTAAGGTAAAATAGAAAGCAAAAAAAGGACGGCAGTTGAGTGCCGTCCTTTTTGTGTGATGAAAATCAGTTGCAGAATTCGCGGGTGTTTTCGCCGGTCAGCCAATTTATCGTCCATACACCGGACTTGCCGTTTTCGGTGAAGTACACTTTTGCGGTGTTGTTGCCGCGATAATCGACGTGGGTGACGACCGCCTCGGACTTTGTATAAATCTCGTTCAAAAAGTCAAGTTGCTTTTGAGAAAACTCGCCGACGTTGTCGGAGATGAACAAAAGCCTGCCGAAAGTCTTGTTGACCTCGGCGACAAGCCGTTTTGCAGAATCGGTGTATTTCAGGTTGACCTCGCGCATGAAGAAGACGTCGGGATCGTTGCCGAACGCGCGCCCGTCAAGGCCGCGACGGAAAATCGTATTCTGAATCGACGTCTGGGTGGACACTATTTCGTTATTCGTGAGCGAGTAAATGAAACGCGGTTTGAACTGAATATCGACGTCCGAGCCGATGCGGCAGTAATCGAACCTGCCGAACGCCGGGAACAGCGGCACGCCGCAACCAAGAATGTATTTGTCGCCGCAGCAGTCGCGAAGGAAAGCGCAGGCGTCGTCCATAATCTCGCCGCGGGTTTTGTTGCCGAATGGGACAAGGCACGCCGTGTACAAGAAGTCGAGCTTGACCATATCGTAGCCCCATTCGTTTAAGATCACGTCAAAGAATCGGCGGATATAGTCGGCGCACTCTTTGATGTAAAAGTTGAGCGTGAAGCACGGACGAGTGCCAAGCATGCCCTTTGTGGGTTTGCCGTTGGCGTCTTTCAGAATCCAGTCGGGATGAGTTTTTGCCACGACGCTGTCCTTTTCGATATAGAAGGGCGCAAGCCAAAGCCCCGCTTTGTATCCGCTTTTGTGGATTTCGTCGGCGATGAACTTCATACCGTGCGGGAATTTCTTTTTATCGGTGGACAGCCAGTCGCCGACTTTCGTCTGATGGCCGTCGTCAATCTGGAAAATGTCGATTTTGTCCGAGCGGGCAAGACCTTCAAGGTCGCGCAGGATAATCTTTTCGTCGATTTTCGTGAAGTAGTTGTACCAGCTCGTGTAGCCCGTGGTGTGGTTTACGCGGCATTTTGAAACGTCCAAAGTTTTGAAATAAGCGTCGAAAACATCGTCATAACTTCCGTTGAAAAACGCGACGTCGAAAAGCGTGAAGTCGCCTTTTATCGTTTTTCCTTCAACGTCCTTTTCAAGCGTGATAAGGTTTTTGTTGAAGTCGAAATTGAGAATAGTCCAGCCGGAGCGTTCGTTCAACGAGCCGATAAACTCGTGCGTGAAGCCGTTTCGGACATAGCCGAACGAATATCCGTGGAAAAATCCCGCGGTTTTCGGATAAGTTTTGAAGTTGTAGTCGCCGTTGATTGAGGCGATTTCCCTGCCGAACTTAATTTTGTTCAGGGGGAAGCGGATACCTTTTTGCAGTTCGTCCCTTTTCCATTCTTTCGTGAGCGACCAACTTTGATAGCCGTTTGCAAGGACGGACGTTTCTTTCTGGAAAGAATAATCCGTTGCGATTTCGGCGTGGACAAGTTCCATCTCGCGCTTGGGGCAGATCTTTACGAAAAGACGGTTGCTTTCGCGCGTGATTTTCAGGTCAAAGTCGTCGTTTGCGCCGTTTGCAACCCGTCCGCTGCCGCCGACGTTGTAATATAAGGTAAGTTTTGACGTTTCAAACATAATCGGTATCCCCCCGCATTGTTTAATACATTACGATATAGTCTTCGCGTTCCGCGCCGACCGATACGTATTTGATTTTGCATTCGGTCGCTTTTTCGATAAAGCGGATATAATCGACGGCTTCTTTGGGTAGATCTTCGGGCTTTCTGCATTTTGAGATGTCGCACTTCCAGCCTTTAAGGACGGTGAATTCGGGCTTTGCGATATTAAGGTCTTCGCCAAAGGGGAACTCCGTCGTGATTTTGTCGCCGACTTCGTACGCGGTGCATACGGGAATCGCGTCAAGATAAGAAAGCACGTCAAGTTTCGTCAGAGCGATTTCGTCCGCGCCTTGCATTCTGATGCCGTAACGGCTTGCAACGACGTCAAACGCGCCAACGCGACGAGGTCTGCCCGTTGCCGCGCCGTATTCGCCGCCCGCCTCACGCAGGTCGTTTGCGAACTTTCCGAACGCTTCCACAGTGAACGGGCCTTCGCCCACGCAGCTGCTGTACGCTTTCATAATGCCTATGACGTTGTCAAGTTTAAGGTTGGGCACGCCCGCGCCGATGGGTGCGTACGCCGCAATTGTGTTCGACGACGAGGTGTAAGGATTGATGCCGAAGTCGATGTCGCGAAGCGCGCCGAGCTGCGCCTCGAACATAATGCGTTTGCCCGCCTTGTTGCTTTCGTTAAGGAAGACGCCCGTGTCGGTGACGTAGGGCAGGAATTCGTCCGCAAGTTCTTTCAGATGTTTTTTCAGGTCGTCCGCGTCGATGGGGGTGCTGCCGTAAGCCTTTTCGATGAAAAGGTTTTTCCATTCGACAATGCTGTCGAGGTGCTTATCGAGAGCCTCCGGGAAGCGCAGGTCGCCCATGCGAATGACTTTTTTCAGATATTTGTCGCCGTAAACGGGTGCGATACCGCGGCGGGTGCTGCCGTATTTCGCGTCGCCGAGCCTGTCTTCTTCCAGACAATCCTGACGGACGTGATAAGACATGCAGATTATCGCGCGGTCGCTGATTTTAAGGTTGTCGGGAGTGATTACGACGCCTTTTTCGCGAAGGGACGCGATTTCTTTATGAAGGTGAGTAAGGTCGATAACCATACCGTTGCCCATTACGCAGGTAACTTCGGGACGAAGTATGCCCGAGGGAAGAAGATTTAAGATAAATTTTCCTCTTTCGTTCACGACGGTGTGTCCCGCGTTGTTGCCGCCCTGATACCTGACGACGATATCGTAATCCTGGCTTAAAAGGTCGACCATACGGCCTTTACCTTCGTCGCCCCAGTTGATTCCAACGATTGCTGTAAGCATATATATCCTCCAAACTTATATTCAAAAATACATTAGTATTATATCTAATAAACGATTGCCGTGTCAAGGTTAATCGTTAGCAAAAAAAGAAAAGGTTTACTTAAAAACCTTTTCAAAATTTTCGTGCAGTATCATTTGTTTTTCTTTTTCGGAAAGCGGCAGGCTCAAAAACCTTTCAAGCTCGTCTTTCGGTCGCCACATCGGGAAGTCCGTGCCGAAGAAAAACCTTTCGACGCCAAGATTTCTTAAAAGTTTTACCGCCTCGGTTTTGTCAATGAAGGGGAGCGTCGACGACGTGTCGAAATATACGTTGTCAAGGCCTTTGTACAAAAGCGAACTTTCCCATTCGGAATAGCCGCCGAAATGCGCGCCTATGACGATTTGCGAAGGATATTTTTTCGCAATTTTCGCAAGCCTTTCGGGGTTGCTGAAATTATATCTTTTGTCGCCGGTATGGAAAAGTATGGGAAGACGACCGTCCAGCGTTTTGTAAATTTTTTCGGCGCGCGGCTCGTCGATGGCGAACTTCTGAAAGTCTGGGTGAAGTTTCACGCCGCGTATGCCGTGCGATATCGCAAAACGTATTTCGCCATCCATATCTTCTTCGTTCATATCAGGGTGCAGCGTCATAAATCCGATGAACTCGGGATGGGCTTCTGTCTCCGAAACGATATATTTATTGATATTTTCAACTTGTTTAACCGTCGTTGCTGTCGAATGAACGACAAATTTCGTAATTCCGGCAAGGCGTCCTTCCTGCAATAAAACGTCGGGCGTGCCTGCCGATTCTGTCATTTGTATGCCGTAAAAATCGCCGATTGCATCGGTTGCTTTTTTGGCGATTTTGTCGGGAAAAATATGTGCGTGAGCGTCGATAATCATTTTCTTTTCGTCCTTTTCAACGGGTTATTTTATCATATCGCGCGCCGCCTTGCAAGCATATGAAAACGATGTCCTATAAATTATGATTTTTTTTGGAAATAAGTTGATATCGCCCATAATATATGTTAATATAATCTTATATTTTATAAAGGAAGGAAATTATGACAGAATCACTCGATAAGCCCAAAAAACGGGTTTTAGGCCTTACGGGGAATATGTGGATTTACGCCTTTGGCGTGATGGGCATCAACCTTGCGATAGGTCTTGTCAACAGTTATCAGGCGGAGTTTTTCGACAAAATTATGAGACTCAATCTTGTCGGAATCGCGCTTATTATTCTTGCGGCAAAGTTTATAAGTATCGTTGCCGACTTCGTAATCGGAAATCTCATTGACCGCGCCAACTTTAAGGCGGGCAAAATGCGCCCGTGGATTTTGTTCTCGGCGTTCCCGCTTTTCGTATTCACGATGCTTTCGTTCGCGTTCATTCCGTTCCCCGAAACGAAGGGCGGCGAAGTGGGTAAATATATCTACATTACCTTCATTCTTATCCTTTGGAACGTAAGCATGACAATGGCGGATATTCCGTCGCAGGGTATGCTGAAAATGGTCGCGGGCACTCCCGAAGACACCAACAACGCCGCCGGCTGGGCGAATACGCTGAAATCGGTTGCGCTTGCATGCTCCGGCGTGTTCATCACCGTCGTTTGTATGATAACGGGCTCCGGCGCGGTAGGCTGGAAAGAATACCTTATCACCGCCGCGATTCTTTCGGGCGTCGGGCTTATTCTGCAACTGCTGATGTACTTCAAGGGCAAGGAAGAATACAAGGTCAACGCAAGTTCCGCAATGAGTTTCAAGGAAATGTTCCGGGAACTCAAAAGCAACCGTATGATTCAGATTGTTCTTGTAACGTACCTTTTGGGATTTGGCAGGAATATCGGCTTGTCGATTGCGGTGCAGGCGTCCTGCATTATGATCCGTGACGGTATCGACCTTACGAAACTCGGGCTTGGCGTTATGAGCGGCGACGCGTGCAGTTGGGCAATTGGTCTGACCTCGGCAATTTCCAGCATGGTCACAATCATTCTGAACCCCGTCATCAACAAAAAACTTGGTGAAAAGAAATACTTCATCATCGCGGGCTTTTACGGCTTTGCGGTCAGCTTGATTTCGTTTTTACTGTACGTTCTCACGCCTGCGGAAACCGCGACGGGCGGCGTACCGTTTTTGAGAAGTATCTGGGCAATCTGGATTTATCAGTTCTTCCTCGGGTTCGCGTACGGTCCCAACGGCTATCTCCCCATGGTCATGACGGCAGATATCGTCGATTATCAGGAATGGAAAACGGGCAAACGTACCGAAGGTACGCAGTTTGCAATTCTGTCGATGTCCAACAAACTCAGCAACGCTTTGTCGGTGTCTTTGGGGCTTTTATTCATCGGCGCAATCGGATACAGCGCAAACAGCTATGCGGACGCGGTTAAGGTCGGCGTCGAAATTATCGACAAGAAGGAAGTCATCGTCGACGCGGTCGCGCACACCAACGCGATTCACGCCGCCGTTCCGGGCTCCATGCAAAACAAGGCGTGGGCAATTTACTTCCTGCTGCCGGGGCTTTGCATGCTGGCAAGTTCTTTGGTAATGTTCTTTTATAAAATCGATGAAAAAACCAAAAAACAAATGCGTGAAGAGCTTGCTTTAAGACGCGGCGAAGCGAGAGAAGAAACCGTTGCGGAAAACGCGGTGGACGCTTTGTCGGAAGCGAGCGAAGATTTTGAAGTTTCCGAAGAAAACGACAAAACGGAAGAATAGTTAAATTCGCATCAAACAAAAAAACGCTCCTTTTCGAAGGCGCGTTTTTTTTTATTAATAATCGCCGTTGCCGACAAGATAATCGGCACTGACGTCAAAGAACACCGCAAGATTGTATATTATCGTTGCGTTCGGCTCGGCAACGCCGGATTCCCAGTAAGAAACCGCACGCTGACTTGCGCCGATTGCTTTTGCAAGTTCGGTCTGAGAAATGCCTTTTTGTGTCCTCAATTCTTTGATTTTCTTTCCTATTTCCATAGTTTTAGAATAGACAAAAAATGCTAACAATATTTGACATAGACATATTTTGCTAATATAATTTAACTATGGTACAGTCGGAACGTTATTTAATATTTATAGATAAATACATTTTTATAGGAAAATATAAAGGGAAGAAAAACATGTTTTGCGTTTTTACGCAAGCACAAGAGTATGACGAAGATGCCAAATTATGGTTCAAACTTGGCACAATATATTTGAATAATGAAAAAATATTAAGCGTTAAAAACGTAAAAGGCTTGAAAGAATATAAAAAAATAATTATTCCTTGATAAAAGCGCAGCGAGTAAATCGTTGCGTTTTTTTGTTTACTTGTTTTAATTTTGCCCGTCACATAAAAAAGTTGAAATTTGTCGAAAAAATTTGTAAATGGTGAACCACGTTGTCATATTTAGTATGAGATAATACGAGTATGGGAGGAGGGTTATGAGTTTTAAGGAATTGACAAAATACAGAATGCAACTTCTGAAAGTGCTGTCCGAAAAAGAGTTTTCGCTTGACTTTCACATTTTTGCAATGGAAGCCGTGCAGGACGCGCAGTATATAAGCGAAGAAGACGCGGAAAACGTCGCAAAACTTATCGTGGATTGCGTGAACGCGGGCGACGGCGAAGACGAGATAATCGAAAAGGCTCGGTTTAAGGTTGATTACGAAAAGTACGTTTTCGGCGTTAAAAAGGCGCTTTACGGGCTCGGCGTCGAAGACGGGCGCGTTGAAAACCTGATGTCGCTTTACAAGGAAGATCTTATGAACGCGTTCAATCACGGCTGGTCGGCAGAGTGCGTTGCCGAGAACATGAACGACGATTATTGACGAACCGTACGGTTTTTGTTTTTAACTCCTTACTTTTTATATGCCTGAAAATAATAATGCGAAACATGCCAAAAAACCACAATTTTCGTGCTTTTTGACAAATGCTCGATTGTAGTACGAAAAGTACAACGGCGTTCACCTTTGCCAAAAATCATCAAAAATATCGGCGTTTTGCGTGAACGTGTCTTCGTCGGGACATGCCTGATTGAACGAATATCCGTCGTTATACCAATTCAGGTCAGAACTCATATCGCCGCTGAGTCCCGTGGGAGCGGGAAGAGTGGACAAACCTTTTTCGGCAAGTTCCGCTTCCGTAAACCATTAATTGCTGTTGCGCGGCACGTATGTATCACCGCCGCCTTCTCCGCCGCCTTTGTTGCACGCGGCAAGAAAAACGCCGCACGTCATGACAAGAGACAGGCACAATGCCATAATAATAATTTTTTTGAGTTTCATAATAAAACTTCCTTTTTGTTTATTTGATAATAAGATTCAACTTTATTATCAGAATTGCAATATCCTATCTGAAAAATGGCATAAAAAAACCTTGCGAATAACGGCAAGGTTCAAAATGGAGCGGGTAACGGGAATCGAACCCGTGACCACAGCTTGGGAAGCTGTTGTTTTACCTCTAAACTATACCCGCAAGCAATAATAATTATATATATTTTGACAAAAAAATCAACTGATATTTACAATATGGTTTTCTTGTTGTATAATATTTTTCAGACGGAGGCAATTATGAAAATCAATTTTAACGAAATGACGGAACAAACCATACCCAATTTCTTAGGCGGCAACGGAAACTACAACGTGAAAATGTACGTCGACGGCGAAGGCAACAAGATGATGGTCGGAAGACTTGCGCCGGGCTCGTCGCTGGGGCTTCATAAGCACGTGATAAATGCGGAAGCCATTTACGTTTTGTCGGGCGAGGGCGTCATGCACACCGACGAAGGCGACGAATACCTGAAAGCCGGCGAATGTACGTTTTGCCCGAAAGGTCACGAACACAGTTTTGAAAATCAGAGCGAGAAGGACCTTGTCTTTTTCGGCGCGGTGATAAAATAAGAACAACGCAATAAAAAAGCACCTGCAAAGTTTTGCAGGTGCTTTTGTTTTTGACGATTATTTGTCTTCGTTTTCTTTTTTGGTTTCGTCTTCCGCCTTGTCTTCAAGGACGACTTCAACCTTTTCGTCGCTGTCGATACCGACGTCGATGGTTTCGGTTGCCGCCGCTTTTTTGGCTTTTTTCTTGTTAATCATAATTTGCGCGAATGCGAACAGAGCGCAGAATACGATACCTACCATAAGCGACAAGCTGCCGATGTTGGTCTTGCCGTGCGAAACGCCGCTGATAAGGGCGGAAAGTCCGATAAGGATTGCGCCCGGGATAGCCGCCATTTTGGGGTTTTTGACGATATATTTTCCGCCAAGGCTTCCGAACAGAGCGTATACGACGCAACCGAATGCGGGGGTAAGGTAAGGCGCCTTTTCAATGGATTGCTGCAAGGGCGATACCGCAAGGCACAGCACCATAACCGCAATGATTAGCACCGTTACAAGCGAGCTTATCGCAATCGCAATCGTGGACACGAGTTCGTTTTCTTCGGTGCCGAGTTCGGTCTCCGCAATTTCGTGCGCTTTGACGACGCAAGGGATTTTCAGGTTGGAAAGGTTGCCCGTGATAAACGCCAGGTATTCGCCGTTGGTGCCGAGCATCGGCGCGTAAATGACGGGTTCCGAAATGCCCGAGCCCAGGTTAATTATGATAAGCGTCCATATACCGAGATTTCCGAAAACCGTCCAATTTGGGGTGACTTTCAACGAAAAGCAGACGACAAACGGCACTGCAATAATAAGCAAAATACCGATGGTATTCCAGATTCTGCCGATGGTGTGCCATTTTTTATTGTAATCGAAGAATTCTTTTTCCTTTTGAGACATCGCCTCGTATTCGGCGCGTTGTTTTTCTTTTTTCTGCTCACGCGTTAATTTTTCTTTCTTACTCATAGTGTTCGCGCCTCCTTAAAATTGTCCCGTCGTGCCGCTGATAATGCCGACGATCAGCATTGCAAACAGCATCGAAAATGCAACCGAAAAGTCGTCCAGCCATTTCCATTTGAGTTTTTTCACAAGGAAATCGGAAAGGACCATAAACAATGCCGCCACGATAACCGCAATGAAGTTGTAATAACTCGTGATGCGACCGGGCATTGCCGCAATCGCGCCGATGGACATTGCAATGTAACCGATAATCATACCGATGAATGACACTTGGAACGCCAAGTCGCCAAGGTTGATGCCGTTGGGGTTTGCCTTTTTCGCGTCGCTTTCCAGGTTTTTCGTCGCCGTGTCGGGATCGACCGCGCCGCCGACTTTCATCGCGCCGAGTTTGGCAAGTTTCGGTTGAAGTTTTTTGTAAAACAAAACGACAAGAACGGGGCCTGCGATGATTGCAACCGTCATAAGGGTGACAATTGTTGCGTAATCCTGAGCGGTAACGCCGCGTTGTATAAGTAACGTTAAGCCGTCGGTGCTGCCGGTGATTGCCTTTGCCGCGCCGTCAGCCATTTGCGTCTCGTATTGCAGCGCGCCGATGACCGAAAGCCTGATTGCGGGGACGGTAATTCCCAGCGAGCCGATGAGCGTAACAACGCCGATACCGATACCGATTGCGGGCAAGACCGAAAAACTTGCGGACGTCTTGATGACCTTTTTGATTTTGGTCATATCCATGCCGATTTGTTTCGCTTTCTTTACCGATTTTACAAGATAAAAAATTGCTTCTGCCGAGATAAACACGACGATAAGGGCGTACATCAGATACATTACCCACGAGTCGGGGTTGAATCCGTTGAACCAGCCGAGGGAAGTATAAAACATAAAGTTCTCCTCTTTAATAAATTAAAGTATTAAGTTTATTTTACATTACGCGTATATAATAAGTCAAGATATTTTTTGTTTCGCACGGTAATTTGCAGTATATTTCCAAAAAAAAGCGCAAAAAAAAGCCTCTCCGAAGAGAGGCCTTGATTTTGTCGTTTCCGATTACTTCTGAGTCTTAACCCATTTGGTAAGTTCGGTAAAGATGACGCCGAGACCGTATGCGCCCGCGTCGGGATGTCCGATGGACTTTTCGCCGACAACGCCCGCGCGACCGAGTCTTGCGGTGATTTGTTTGGTGTATTCCGCACCTTTGACAGCAGCGCGTGCGCCTTTTTCCATTGCTACGAACAGGCTGTCGCCTTCTTCCGCCGCTTTGGTAACTGCGTCTGCACAGGGAACAAGAGCGTCGATAAGAGTCTTGTCACCGACAACCGCGCCGTGACCGAACGAACGTTCGCCGGTGGTTTGTACGCCTTTGACCGCGCCTTGCAGAATCTTGCCGAGAAGGGTTGCGTCAAGCTCGTCTGCATTTCCCGCCGCTTTGCCTGCATAACGGAATCCGCTTCCCCAGATGGGGCCCGACGCGCCGCCGCAATATTCCATAATGATATCGCTTGCGCTTGTAAGGAATGCGCCGATGTTGGCTTTGTCGCGGGTTGCCCAGTCTTTCTTCAACTGTCTGAAACCTTTTGCGATGCTCATGCCGAAGTCGCCGTCGCCGCAGCTGTCCATATCGCAGAAGTGAACTTCGTTTTCGATGATGACGTCAGCCATTTTGTCAACGAGTGCAACGAACGCAGCCGTATTCATTTTGGGTGCGAACACGGGTTTTTCGGTGAGTTCGTAAACCGCTTTCTTTTCAGCCTTCGCGGCTTTTTTCGCGGTTTCCGCCTTTTCCGCACATTCTTCTTTTGCGGCGGGAACGACGTTCATCGCTTTTGCAAGAGCGCGCACCGCAACGAGCGCGGCTTCCGCTTCTTCGCTTGCCGCCTCGCCCCAGGTAAGAGCGGGGGTGTTTACGGGAGCGTCAAGCAGTGCTTTGAGTTCGTCATCGAGCTTTAAGAAAGTAATCGATGCGCCTTCCATATCAAGGGAAGTCATGTAGTTGCCGACAAGTGCGCGGTGCACTTTGAAGCCTTCTTTTGCGATGACTTTGTTGACGGAATTGTTGAGTACGTAAAGTTCCGACAAAGGTGTGCCGCCGAAACCGTTTACGATAACCGCGATTTCGTCGCCTTTTTTGAGTTGGATGACGGCGTTGTCTTTAACGCGCGCGACCATCTTTTCGGCAAGTTCGTCGGAAGTGACGAATTTTTCGGTTGCAACGCCGGGTTCGCCGTGGATACCTACGCCGAATTCCATGTTTTCGTCCGCAAGTTCGAAAATAGGCGTGCCTTTTGCGGGGGGTGTGCAGGAAGAAATCGCAAAGCCGATACTTGCAACGTTATCGATGACTTTCTGAGCGATCCTTTTGACTTCGGGAAGGTCCTTGCCTTGTTCCGCCGCCGCGCCTGCGATTTTGTGTACGAACATCGTGCCGGCAACGCCGCGACGACCGACGGTGTACAAAGAGTCGGTGACGGCAACGTCGTCGTTTACGAATACGGCGTCAACGTTAATGTCGTCGTCTTCTTTGGCGCGTGCGCCAGCGTTGTTGAAGTTCATGCAGTCGCCCGAGTAGTTTTTGATGATAAGCAGCGTGCCTTTGTCGCTTGCGGTCGCCTTAATCGCTTCGTAAACCTGAATTTGCGAAGGGGACGCGAATACGTCGCCGCATACCGCCGCGTCGAGCATGCCTTTTCCTACGAAACCTGCGTGTGCGGGTTCGTGTCCGCTGCCGCCGCCCGAAATAAGGGTGACTTTATTGCGGTTGATTTCCTTTTTCTTGACAACCTTAAACTTTTCAACGAATTCGAGCTCGGGATGCGCTGCCGCAAGACCGTGGCACATATCGTATACGAAAGTTTCGGGAGTGTTCATTATTTTTTTCATATCGCTAAGCCCTCGATTCGTCAGAGATTAGTGGCAGCAACCGCATTCTTCGTCTTCGCAGCCGTATTTGTATGCGTGGCCGATTGCGTCCGCCGTCTTGATTGCCGCAGCGACCATGTCGGGCGTAACGGGGAACGGCATGTTGTGGACGGATTCGTCGGGAATGCAGGTCTTTTCCGCAACCGCTTTAAGAAGGTCGTCGTCGATGCTGTCGGTGCCGAGGTCTTTAAGGCAGACGGGAAGTCCGACGGACAGGCAGAAGTCAAGAACTTCGTAAAGTTCGTCTTCGGGGCTGTTTTCAAGGACAAGCTGGCAGATCGTGCCGAACGCTACCATTTCGCCGTGGAAGAATTTCGTGTGAGCGGGAAGGAGGGTAAGACCGTCGTGGATTGCGTGCGCCGCTGCAAGACCGCCCGATTCGAAGCCGAGACCGGAAAGCAAAATGTTGGTTTCGATAATTCTTTCAAGAGCGGGGGTTACGACGTGCTGTTCGCATGCGGCAAGAGCCTTCGTGCCGTCGGAAAGAAGGGTTTTATAGCAAAGTTCCGCAAGGGACGCCGCAGCCATCGTGCCGTAGCCGAGCATTTCGCCGGTTGCACGGTTTGCGCCGCAGGGAAGTCCTGCGTTGACGTTCGAGAACGATCTCACGTTTGCGCGTGCTTCGAAATAGGTCGAAAGAGCCCATGCCCGATACGAGGAAACGTGCGGGAGCGTTTGCGACAACCGTGGTGTCGATAAGTACTACGCTGGGATTCTGTTTGAAGTATGCGTAATCGTCAAAGTGATGATCGTCGGTGTAAAGAACCGCCGAGTGCGAAGTGGGAGCGTCGGTTGCGGCGATCGTCGGGCAGATAATCAGGTTGTTGCCCATAGCGACGCATTTTGCGGTGTCGATTGCTTTGCCGCCGCCGAGACCGATTGTGCAAGCGCAGTTGTTCTTCTTTGCGAATTCTTGCATTTTCTGGACTTCGTTTCTGGAACATTCGCCGCCGAAATCGCAGGAATACAATTTGATGCCGAATTTCTTTTCGGTTGCCGCAAGCTTGTCTTTGACAAGATTCTTTGCGAACGGGTCGGCAATAAGCAACGCGCTGTCGCCGAATGTTTTAACGAAATAACCGAGGTTAAGAAGTTCGTCTTCGCCCTGGACGTATTTGCTGGGGCAGATAAATGCTTTTCTCATAATAAGTCTCCTTTATATAAATTATATTGATTTTTATTCTTGGAAAACCAAGTAACAACTATATTATAAAACAACATAGCTTAAATTACAATAAAAAAATCGGTCGAAAAATAAAAAAATTTTGAACAATAATTAGATTATTTTGCACTGTATCGACGATTATAAACAAAAACTGTCAAAAGGACATATAAATTGACACAAAAGCAAATTGATTTTTCGCGATTATGCGAGTAAATATACAAGACAATCCGCAAAAATAATAGGAAAATTCCGACAATTCGTAGGAAATTTTTTCAGCATTATCGAATATTTTTGAACAAATTTTTGAAAAAGCGTTGAAATTGCCGCGCCGATGTTGTATAATCGCGTTGAGGGAAAATATGATTAACTACGAAAGCGAACTTGCTGCAACCATAAGAAATTGCGATTTCCAGAAATTACAGGACGAAATGGCAAAAGCCACAAAACTTGCGTGCATTACGGTGGACTATACGGGAGCGCCCGTTACCGCGCACAGTTGCTGCACGGATTTTTGCGCGCTCGTAAGAAATCACCCGGAATACAAACACCTTTGCGAAAAGTGCGACAGTCGCGGCGGGCTTGAAGCGGCAAGGAATAAAAAACCGTACACTTACGTTTGTCATATGGGCGTCGTCGACGTTGCGATTCCCATTATTTACCAGAATCTTTACGTCGGCGCGGTTATGTGCGGTCAGATTTTACTGCCCGAGGCGGACAAAGCACATATCGAGAAAATCTTTTCCGAAAAAAGCGCGGTCGACTTCGCCGAAAACGCGAAAGCTTATTACGATAAGCTCACCATTATGTCGAAAGCAGACCTCGACGCAAACATAAGCCTTATAAATTACCTTTGCAATTACCGCTTGTCCAACGTTTTGTCGCAGTCAGGGAACGGCGCGCTGCCCGAAAATCAGACGTTCAGGCGCATCAATAAAAACGCGTCGATTATCCAGCCCGCGATAAACTACATAAACGACAACTATACTTCGCCCGTGAAACTTCAAACTCTTGCGTCGATGTGCGACGTCAGCGCAAGTTATTTCAGCAAACTTTTCAAAAAAGTCACCGGCGAAAACCTTATCGAACATCTCAACCGCCTGCGTATCGAGCGCGGGAAGAACGAGCTTCTTACGACAAACAAATCCGTGCAGACCATTGCAAAAGAAATCGGTTTCGACGACAGCGGATATTTCATCAAAGTTTTCAAGGGGGAGGTGGGGTGTACGCCGAGTGCGTTCCGCGACCTCAACTCTTTCTAAAAGTCATAATTTTGCGATATTCTGCTTTTTCGGCGGAACTTGAAAATTCGTTAATGGGGACCCCGCGGGATACTGTGTACTCGCGGGGAAAAGGCGCACACAAGCAAAAGAGTGAGCGTTATCGTCCCCGATAACGTGATTTCAAAAGTGCAGTGTGCGCCGCGTACACTAGAATTTTCAAAACCCGCCGAGAAAACCACAATCTCATCAAAATTCTGACTTTTAAGGGATAGGGGACCCCGCGGGATACTGTGTACCCGTGGGGAAAAGGAGCAAACGAGCAAAAGAGTGAGCATTATCGTTTACGATAATGTGATTTCAAAAGCGAGATTTGCGACGTAATTTGCGCCTTTTCGGCGTTTTGACGAAACCCTGCTCAGTTACGTACGCCAAAGTACGCGCCCTCGTAAGAACTTGCCAAGAAACGTCAAAAATCCATCAAATTCTCGGCTTTCAAAGGGAGAGTTTTCATAAAATTCTGACTTTTAGGACTTATATTTTATTATAAAATTCTTGGCTTTCAAAGGGAGTGTTGTTATTGGAAAATATTGAACAAAAGTTGGAAAATATTGTCAAAACAAGGAAAATTCCGCCGTGGGCGGTTTTTTTTAATGGGAAAAAATTGCATTAAAAAAGGCACGCGGTTTGCGTGCCGATTTCGCTTTTATTTGTTATAAAGTGTTGTTGCAAAAGGTATTTTCCTCGTCGGACGAAATGCTGAAAACGGGGCGGGCGGGATCGTTTCCGTTGTAGTATGCGCGTCTTACGTCGTCATAGAATTTCACCGTCGAAGTCATAACGTACGGCGTCAGCCAGATATAAAGGATACCGAACGTGAATGCGCCCAGAATAAACCAGCCGACGAAACTCAGATACATCAGGAAAAGTTTTCCCTTATAGCCTTTCATAATGGCTTCGCTCTTTTTGAGAGTCTGCCATACGGAAAGGTCGGGCTCGTCGCGAAGGACGTAAGGGTACATCGAATACGCAAGTCCTTTGATAATGCCCGGGACGATAAGAAGTATCGCCCAAAGCGCGCACAGAATCGTATTCAGCACGACGACGCCGACTTGTTTGAAAAATATCTTTGCGGAATTGAAGCCGCCGAAAAGCACTTTCCATTTATTTACGTCTTCGCCGCGCGACCAGGCAAGCACGTTTTGAGCAACGCCAATATTCAAGGGGATAAGAACAATCGAAATAAGCACGTTCAGAACGTAATACCAGCCGAAAACGCTTGACGAAATCTCCTTTGGGATATTGTCGGGATTGCCTGCGATTATGTCGGAAAGATTTGACAATCTGTCGCCGAAAATCCATTGCGGCAGCGAGTTTGCCAAAGACTCGATAATGCCGACGACAAGAAGTACCGACCAGAACATCCAGAGCCTTCCGCGAATGAAATCGCGCGCGTTTGATTTTATTACTTTGTTATCAAGCGGTGTGTAAAAATTATCCATATTTTTATTATAACAAAATCCGGATACATATTCAAGAGTTTGAAAAAAAATCTTGTAATAGATTATATGATATGTTATAATACCTAATGACTCCATACGGAAATTTTGACTTTTGGGAGAATATAATGAAAATCAGCGAACTTGTTAAAATTGTCGACGCCACGGTGTACGCACCTTCAAATAAAGACGTCGAAGGCGAAATCATGGGTGCGTTTGCATCCGATATGATGAGCGACGTCCTTGCGTTTGCGAAAAATCAGGACGTACTTATTTCCGGGCTTTGCAACCCCCAGACCGTACGCACGGCGGTAATGCTGGATATGAAATGCATATTGCTTGTACGCGGCAAGATTCCAACCCCCGACATGATTACGCTTGCCCGCACAAACGACATCGTGCTTTTGTCCACGATGTATAAAATGTATACCACCTGCGGTATCCTTTACGAAAAAGGGCTGGGCTCAGGCGAATATCACGAATAATGAACTGTATCCACGTTGAGTTCGAAGTGCCCGGCAACAATTTTTTGTCGGCAGGGAGCGCAAGCGACTCGGTAAAAAGCACGCTTAAAAAACTCGGAGTGCCCGCGCCTGCGATAAGGCGGGTGGCGATTGCGATGTACGAGGCGGAAATCAATATGGTGATTCACGCCGGCGGGGGAAGGTGCTATGCCGACATTTTCGACGACCACATAAGAATAGTTATGAAAGACGAAGGCAACGGTATTGCCGACGTCGATCTTGCAATGCAGGAAGGCTATTCCACTGCGACCGACGACGTCAGAAATCTGGGTTTCGGCGCGGGAATGGGGCTTCCGAATATCAAAACGTATTCCGACAGATTGAAAATCGACACCGAAGTCGGCGTCGGCACGACGCTTACCATTGAAATCGACTTCGATTGACAAAATCGGTAGTTTAAGAGGGAAAAATGAACGAAGAAATTAAATCTATGCTGAATACCGTTATGCTCGATCCCGATAAATGCAAGGGATGCATAACCTGTATGAAACGATGTCCGACCGAGGCAATCCGCGTGAGAAACGGCAAGGCGAAAGTCTTGTACGAACGGTGCGTTGCGTGCGGCGAGTGCGTAAGGCTGTGCCCGCATCAGGCAAAACTCGCAAGTTTTGACCCGTTCGACGTGATCAACAATTATAAATACAAAATCGCCGTGGTTGCGCCCGCTCTTTACGGGCAGTTCAACAACCTGGACGATATAAACATTATACTGAACGGGCTTTTGCAGATAGGTTTCGACGACGTGTTTGAAGTAAGTCGCGCGGCGGAACTCGTAACGGCTGCAACGAAAAAGTATATGAAACATCACAAGTACCAGCAACGCCCGATAATTTCGACGGCGTGTCCCGCGGTGCTCGAACTCATACTTGTCAGATTCCACTCGCTCGCCGACAGATTGCTGCCGATGAAAGCGCCCGTGGACATCGCCATAAACCTTGCAAGGGAAGAAGCGGTGAAAAAGGGCGTGAAAAAAGAAGATATCGGCGTGTTTTTCATTTCGCCTTGTCCTGCGAAAGTGTTTGCGCTGAAAACGGGAATGGGGCTTGAAAAACCCGAAGCCGACGGCGTTCTTTCGATTGCGGAAGTGTATAAAAAACTGTTGCCGGCAATGAAAAGCCTGACCGAGGTGAAACCGCTTGCAAAATCGGGAAGTCTGGGACTTTCGTGGGCGTCGAGCGGCGGCGAAGCGGCAGGCGTATGCGACGTCAAGTTTCTGGCTGCCGACGGCATCGAAAACGTCATAAACGTTTTGAAAGAACTTGAAGACGACAAACTGCAATATCTTGACTTTGTGGAACTTAACGCCTGCAACGGCGGTTGCGTCGGCGGCGTGCTGAACGTTGAAAACCCGTTTGTCGCAAAGGCGAGAATAAGGGCTCTTCGCAAGAATCTGAAATACACCGCAAGCGAGCCTATCGCCGAGGATAAGGACGAATCGTTTTACCTGTGGGATAAAATGCCGGAGGTCAAAGACGTATTTCGCCTTGACGAAAACAGGCGCGTTGCAATGCAAAAACTTGCCGTTATCGAAAACGTATTGTCAACCCTTCCGGGGCTTGACTGCGGCGGTTGCGGCGCACCGAGTTGCAGGGCTTTTGCGGAAGACGTCGCCGCAAAAGAAGTAAGCAAGGACGAATGTGTAAGATACGAAAAATGAGGTTTATATGAAACTTTCGGAACTTAAAACCAAACTTTGTGCAAGAGTATTATATATGCCCGATCCCGAAAGGGAAGCGGACGGCGGTTACTGCGGCGACTTTCTGAGTTTCGTAATGCAGCGCGCTCCCGAGAACAGCGTATGGTTTACGGTGATGACAAACGTCAACGTCGCGGCGGTTGCGTCGCTTACGGGCGTTGCTGCCGTCGTTGTGTGCGAAAGCAGTAAGTGCGACGCCCAGCTTGTTGAAAGAATCAAAAAAACCGAAGTTGCGCTTTTTGAAACCGACCTGGATATTTTCGGCGCGGTGAAGGCGTTTTTAGGCGTTGAATAATGACGAAAATCCTGTATGATTTGCATATCCACAGCGCGTTGTCGCCGTGCGCGGACAACGATATGACGCCGGTGAATATCGGCGCGATGTCGTCCGCCAAAGGGTTGCAAATCATTGCCGTTGCCGACCATAACGCGATTGCGAACGTCGCTGCGGCAAGGGAAGTCGGCGAGGCTCTGGACGTTATCGTCGTGCCCGCGGTCGAATTGCAAACGCAGGAAGACGTGCATATTCTTTGTCTGTTTGAAACGTTTGAAAACCTGCAAGGTTTTTTTGACGAAATAAGTTTCAAGGATTTGAAAAACCGAGAGGAAATTTTCGGCGAACAACTTATCGTGTCAAGCGACGACGAGGTCATCGGACGGGAAGAAAGGTTGTTGCTTGCAGGCGCGAATTTGTCCGAGCCCGATGTAAAGCCGCTTGTCGAAAAACACGGCGGAGTTGCGGTGCCGGCGCACGTCAATCGCGACGCAAACGGAATCGTGGCAATCCTCGGCGACGTGCCGGATTATTACACAGCGGTGGAACTTTCGTCCGACTGCGACGAAGAAACCGCCGCGATGTACGCAAAAAAATACAGGCTGATTTTCGACAGCGACAGCCATACTTTAAGCGATATCGGCAAAACGCAAAGATATCTTGAAATCAATGAAATTAGCGAAAGGGGAATTTTATCATATTTAAGAGGTGAATAAAGTATGTTAAATTGCAAACAGGAAGTTGAAACCCGCGTTGAATGGATAAAAAATCTTCTGAAAACCACGGGCGCAAAAGGTATCGTTTACGGTAACTCCGGCGGTAAGGACTGCACCCTTGTCGGTATCCTTTCCAAAATGGCGACCGACAACGTAACGGGAATAATAATGCCTTGCGAAAGCAGCCGCAATTTCGGTATCGACAGGGAACACGCGATTCTCGTCGGCGAAAAATACGACATCCCGCAAATCGAAATCGACCTGACGCCGGTCAAGCAAGCGTTCCGGAACGTGCTTTCGGACAGTATCGGCGACTGCGCGATGGCGTATGCAAACATAAATCCGCGCCTTCGCATGACGACGCTTTACGCATACGCTTATAAAAACAATCTTCTTGTCGCGGGCACCGGCAACCGCAGCGAAGCGATGATGGGCTATTTCACGAAATGGGGCGACGGCGCATACGATTTCAACGTCATTTCCGACCTGACCGTCAGGGAAATTTACGAGATTTTAAGGTATCTCGGCGCGCCGAACGAAATTATTGAAAAAGCACCGTCGGCAGGTTTGTACGAAGGGCAGACCGACGAGCAGGAAATGGGAATCAAATATTCGGAAATCGACGACTATCTTCTTCTTGGAAAGGGCGACGAAAAAACGATTGAGATTATTAAAAAGCGTATAAAGAATACCGCACACAAGAGAAATCCCGCCGTTACTTTCAAAAAACCCGAATAAACATATAAAAAATGATAACCCCGTGAAAATCGGGGTTTTTTCACGGCAAAAACAGCCGAAAAACGAATGCATTTTATTTATTTATAAAGAATATATATATTTTGATATATTACAATATATTTTGTATGCGTTTTGCTTTTCAAAAGCGTATGGATATGTTATAATAGCAATTAGTTAAATTTTTCACAATTATTCTAGTTTTACTCAGAGGGAAAGAAAATTTATCAAAACAAATCAGTAGGAGGACAAAATGGCAAAAATCAAACTCACGAAAGTTCCGTTTGCCGGTACGCCCGAACAGGACGCGAAACTTACCGAAAAACTCGACGAACTGAAAGGCGTTCCCGGTGCGCTTATGCCCGCGATGCAGACAGCGCAGGAAATTTACGGATACCTTCCCGTCGAAGTTCAGAAAAAGATTGCCGACGCACTGGACGTTTCGCTTGAAAAAGTTTTCGGCGTCGCGACATTCTATTCTCAATTTTCGTTGAATCCGAAGGGGCAATATCAGATTTCGGTATGTCTCGGCACGGCATGTTACGTAAAGGGCAGCGGCGATCTTCTTGCCGCGATCGAGCGTGAACTCAACATCAAGCACGACGAATGCACGTCGGACGGCAGGTTTTCGCTGCTTGAAACAAGGTGCATCGGCTGCTGCGGACTTGCGCCCGTACTTACCATCAACGAAGACGTGTACGGCAAACTTGTACCCGCGGATATCCCCGGCATTATCGCAAAATACAAATAAGATATGAGAGAATTGTCGCTTAATATCCTGGATATCGTTGAAAACTCGGTGCGCGCCGGCGCGACGCTTATAAAAGTGTCGGTCATCGCGAAAGACGGTTTTCTCACGATTGAAATCGCCGACAACGGCAAGGGTATGAGCGAGGAGTTTTTAAGGAGCGTTACCGATCCATTCACTACGACGCGCACGACGCGCAAAGTCGGAATGGGCATCCCCCTGTTCAAGATGGCGGCGGAAACCGCAAACGGCAGTTTCGATATAAAGTCGAAATTGGGGGCAGGTACGACGGTTACCGCAAAGTTCGAAATCGACAACGTCGATCGCGCGCCTCTCGGCAATCTTGCGGAAACGGCAGCGACGGAACTTTTCGACGGCACGCCCGACTTTGTCTGGACGTTTACCGTGGACGACCGTTCGTATTCGTTCGATACCCGCGACCTTAAAAGTCAACTTGACGGAATTTCCGTCGACAATCCCGAAATAACGCATTTTGTAAAAGAATTATTAACCGAAAATTTTGAAACAGTCAGAGGAGGAACCGATTTATGAAATCAATAGCCGACATCAAGGCAATCAGAGATAAAATGCAAGCCGACAAAACGACGCGCGAAACGTCGAAAGACGGCGACGTAAGAATCGTCGTCGGCATGGCGACTTGCGGTATCGCTGCGGGCGCACGTCCCGTTTTCAACGCGCTTATCGACGAAGTTGCGAAACGTGATCTTGAAAACGTCAAGGTTACGCGCGCAGGCTGCATCGGTATGTGCAAACTTGAACCTATCGTCGAGGTTTTCGTGCCCGGCGAAGAAAAGGTAACTTACGTCAAAGTCGACGCCGACAAGGCGGTCGAAATCATTGAAAAACATATCGTCGGCGGCAAGGTCGTCGAAGAATATCTTTTGAACGAATAGGAGGACGGTTATGTTCAGGTCACACGTTTTAATTTGCGGCGGTACGGGCTGTACCTCCAACCACAGCGCAGATCTTATCACGGAGTTCGAGCGTCAGATCAAAAATGCACACCTTGAAAACGACGTGCAAATCGTTAAGACGGGCTGCTTCGGTCTTTGCGCGGTGGGCCCCATTTGCATCGTTTACCCCGAAGGCGCGTTTTACAGCGAAGTCAAGGTCGACGACGTCAAAGAAATCGTTGAGGAACACCTTGCGAAAGGTCGTCTTGTCGAAAGACTTCTGTACAAAGATCACAAGACCGCCGAAACCGTAAAATCGCTGCACGACAGCAACTTTATGAAAATGCAAACCCGCGTTGCGCTTCGTAACTGCGGCGTTATCAACCCCGAAAACATCGACGAATACATCGGCACCGACGGTTATCAGGCTTTGATCAAAGCATTGACGGAAATGAAACCGCAGGACGTCATCGACGTCATCAAGGCTTCGGGACTTCGCGGAAGGGGCGGCGGCGGCTTCCCCACCGGTCTTAAATGGCAATTCGCGAAAGACCAACCCGGCGACGATAAATTCGTATGCTGCAACGCCGACGAAGGCGATCCCGGCGCGTTCATGGACAGATCGGTTCTCGAAGGCGACCCCCACGCCGTGCTTGAAGCAATGGCAATCGCAGGATATGCAATCGGCGGACATCAGGGCTATATTTACGTTCGTGCGGAATACCCCATCGCCGTTCAACGTCTGAAAATCGCAATCAAACAGGCAAGGGAATACGGGCTTATCGGCAAGAATATCCTTGGCACGGGCTTCGATTTCGACATCGACATTCGTCTGGGCTCCGGCGCGTTCGTATGTGGTGAAGAAACCGCTCTTATGACTTCGATCGAAGGCAACCGTGGCGAACCTCGCCCCCGTCCTCCGTTCCCCGCAGTCAAAGGACTGTTTGGAAAACCCACCATTCTTAACAACGTAGAAACGTACGCAAATATCGCGCAAATCATCTTGAAAGGCGCGGATTGGTTTGCTTCGATGGGCACCGAAAAATCCAAAGGCACGAAAGTTTTCGCACTTGGCGGCAAAATCGTCAACACCGGTCTTGTCGAAATCCCGATGGGCACGACGCTGCGTACCGTTATCGAAGACATCGGCGGCGGTATCCCCCACGGCAAAAAGTTCAAGGCGGCGCAAACGGGCGGTCCTTCGGGCGGCTGCATTCCCGCGGAACATTTCGATATTCCCATCGACTACGACAACCTTATCGCAATCGGCTCCATGATGGGCTCGGGCGGTATGATCGTCATGGACGAAGACAACTGCATGGTCGATATTGCAAAATTCTTCCTTAAATTCACCGTCGACGAAAGCTGCGGAAAATGCACGCCTTGCCGTATCGGTAACAGAAGACTTCTGGAATATCTTGAAAAAATCACGTCGGGCAAAGCAACGCTGCAAGACCTTGACGAGATGGAAAAACTTTGCTACTACATAAAGGCAAACAGCCTTTGCGGACTCGGTCAGACCGCGCCCAACCCCGTACTCTCGACGCTTCGTTATTTCCGCGACGAGTACGTGGCGCACGTTGTCGACAAGACTTGCCCCGCAGGCGTTTGCAAAGATTTGTTGAGTTACGAAATCACGGACGCGTGCAAAGGCTGCTCGCTTTGTTCCAGAAAATGCCCCGTCGGCGCAATCGACGGCGTCATCAAACAGAAATTCCATATCGACAAATCGAAGTGCATTAAGTGCGGCGTATGTATGGAAAGCTGCAAATTCAACGCTATCGTTAAAAAATAAGGTGGTGCGACTATGAGTGAAATGATTAACGTAAAAATTGATAATATTCCCGTTACCGTCGAAAAGGGCACGACTATCCTCGACGCGGCAAGAATTGCAGGCGTCAAAATCCCGACGTTGTGCTATCTTAAAGACATCAATGCTATCGGCGCGTGCCGCGTTTGCGTGTGCGAGGTCAAAGGCGCTCGTTCCCTTGTTGCGGCGTGCGTTTATCCCCTTGACCGCGAAGGCACGGAAGTGTTCACCAACACCCCGAAAATCCTTGAATACAGAAAAACCACGGTCGAACTTATTCTGAGCGACCACGACTACAACTGCACGAGCTGCGTCAGAAACAGAAGTTGCGAACTTCAAGAACTTGCGCTTGAACTCGGCTGCGATTCCGAACGCTTCAAGGGCGAAAAATCGGATTATCCCGTCGATACGAGCACGTCGTATCTTATCCGCGACAACAACAAGTGCGTGCTTTGCCGTCGTTGCGTGGCTGCCTGCAAAGAATATCAGGCCGTCGCGGTTATCGGCGCAAACGCCCGCGGATTCGACACGCATATCGCTTGCGCGTTTGAAACCAACCTTTCGGACAATCCTTGCGTCGGCTGCGGTCAATGTATCGAAGTATGCCCCACGGGCGCACTTCGCGAAAAGGACGAAATCGACGACGTCATCCGCGACCTTGCGAACCCCGATAAGTACGTTATCGTCGGCACCGCTCCCGCAACGCGTGTTGGCATCGGCGAAGAATTCGGATATCCCGTCGGCAGCAATACCGAGGGCAAAATGGTTGCGGCTTTAAGACGCCTCGGATTCAACAACGTCTTTGACGTCGACTTCACCGCCGACCTTACCATTATGGAAGAAGGCTATGAGTTCCTCGGAAGAGTTACGAACGGCGGCGTGCTGCCTATGATGACTTCCTGCTCGCCCGGCTGGATTAAGTTTGTGGAACATTATTATCCCGAACTTATCCCCAACCTTTCGTCCTGTAAATCGCCGCAACAAATGTTCGGCGCGGTGTGCAAAACCTATTACGCAGAAAAACTCGGTATCCCCGCGGAAAAAATCAGCGTAGTATCCATTATGCCTTGTACCGCCAAAAAGTTTGAAAAAGGTCGTCCCTTCCAGAGCGCGGCGGGCGTTCCCGACATCGATCACGTCCTGACCACAAGGGAACTTGCAAGACTTATTAAACGCAAAGGTATTTTGTTCAACAACCTTCCCGACGAAGAATACGACGTGCCGTTCGGCATCGGCTCGGGCGCAGGCCTTATCTTCGGCGTAACGGGCGGCGTTATGGAAGCGGCTCTCCGTACCCTGCAAGACGTCCTTACCGGAAAATCGCAGAACAAGATCGACTTCACCGCAGTGCGCGGCGTCGAAGGAATTAAGGAAGCGAAATACGTGCTTCCCGTCAACGGCAAAGATACCGAAATCAAGGTTGCCGTCGCGTCCAGCCTGAAAAACGCAAAAACCCTTATGGACCTTGTCAAAGCGGGTAAGGCGGATTATCACTTCATCGAAATTATGACTTGCCCCGGCGGTTGCGTAAACGGCGGCGGACAGCCCATTAAGGACGCTTATACGAGAAATACCACCGACATTCGCGCAGAACGCGCAAAGGCCGTATATGACGCCGATAAGGGTATGCAGCTGCGTAAATCGCACGAGAACCCCTACGTCAAAGCTTTGTATGAGGAGTATTTCGACAAGCCAAACAGCCACAGGGCGCACGAAGTGTTGCACACGAAATACGTCGTCCGCGGCAAATAAGCAAAACTCAAACCAAAACAAAAGCACCGAGCAATCGGTGCTTTTTCGTTGTAAAAAAACTGTTTCTAATAATTCAAGCGGTCTTCTCACCCGACATAAAAGAAAAACCGATACAAAAGTATCGGTTTCTTCAAAAGTGGTCTGGGTGAGAAGATTTGAACTTCCGGCCTCTTGAACCCCATTCAAGCGCGCTACCAAACTGCGCCACACCCAGTAACTGTCAACGCAAGATATTATAATCAATATATTATTATTTTGCAAGTAAAATCAAGGCGTTTTTCAGTTTTTGTTGCTTAATTTTTTATTGCGGCGGCTTATCACGAAATACAGTGCGGTAATTAAAACCGTTGCGGACGCAAGGACGATTGCCGCGATCTGCCCGCCCGTAAGACCTTTGTCGATTTTGAGTGCGGAAGTCAGGATATAGCCTTGCTGACCGTTGTATTCGACAAGGGTGAACTTTGCCGACGCGTCGTAATCTTCCAGAAGTTTCAGTTTTGCGCCGTCGGGAAGGTCGAACAAGACGCGCGACGTATCGTCGGGCATTGCGTAAACGTCGACGGTCGTGCCGACTCTTTGCGCCTTGGCTTTTGCATACACGTCTTTTTTCGCGCTTTGGCTTGCCGCGACGTAGGACATAACGCTGGTTTTATAAACGTATCCGTATTTCGTTTTGCCGTCAATTTCGTAGGAAATTTTCAGAAATTCGCCGTTTATACCAAAGCCCGCGCAGTCGTCGACAAGGGTAAGGATTTGCGATTTGACAAAGGGTGTGCCGGTTTTTGCGCCCGGGTAATCGTACACCGAAACGTTGTCGAAAAGGGCAACGACTCTGCCCGAAAGCGCGGACGGCTCTTTGCGGATAAGGAAGGCGTCGGAATTCAACGTATATCCGAACTTTTTGTTTTTCGTCATCACGAAAAGCATATTGTCTTTTGCGTCGAGGATCGCCACTACGTCGCCTGCCGGGACAACGTCGGAAATATCCAAAAAGTTATTGATTGACGAGTAAACGAGCGTGCCTTTCGAGTACGCGTAAGAAACGGTTTCGGACGAAATTTCGTCGGGGTTACACGGTTTGTCGTAAGCGGTATCTTTGTTATCGAAAGAATACGTCGTTTTCAAAAGTACGTTTTTAACGTTGTCGACAAGGTAAACGTCGCCGTTTGTCGATAAGTCGATTGCAACGCCAAAAAGACTTAATGTTTCAAAATCGCCGTGTAAAGTTGCGGTTTTTGCAACTTCCAGCGCGCCTGCCGTACGAGCGACGGTTTTAAGGACAAAGCCCCGGTCGTCTTTGGACAGCACGACGGCGTTGCCGGTGTTGTCGACGTCAAACGAAATCGCGTTTTTCACGGATACCGAAAAATCGGTTGTTTTCGTTACTGCGGACAGTATACCGTTTGCAAGGGTGTAAACCGTCGGATTGTTGCCGCCGATTGCCTTGATTTCGGTCACGCCCGCGCGGGAATACGCAAACAAGGAAAACTCGTTGCCGGAAAGCCCCGCGGTATAAATCGCCTTGGAATTTCTGTCGTATATCGCAACCGCGTCGTTTGTGAGAGAGATTGCGCCGACGTTTTTGTCGGTGTTAATCTCACGCAAGGAAAAGTCGGCGTTGTTCACGACGTAAACTTTTTTGCCGTCGGTGTAAGCGGTGTGAGTTGTATTTACGGCAACCGACGTTGCGTTTTTTGAAACCGAAAGTTTTTTGTAAGTGCCGTCGCTGAAAAAGAATTGAACGCGCGCGTTGGATTTATCCCAAACCGCGACGTTGCCGTTTTCGGAAAACACTTTTTCGGGGGAGTCGAACCATTTGTCTTTCGCGCTTTTGGAGCCGTAAGTTCCCTTTTCGTTCAAAGCCGAGTCGTATGTAATAATCGCGTTGTCGCCGTAGGGGATTGTCGCGATGAATCTGCCGTCCGACGTAGCGTTTCTGACGGCGGGAAGGGCTGTTTTGACAAGAGTTTTATTTTCAAAATCGACCTTTGAAATTCTGCCGTCCGACACGGCGTACACGTCTTTTCCGACAGCGATAAGCGACGTTACGTTTTCGGAAATCGGAAATTCCGTCGTTTCGCCCGACGTGTAATCGAGTACCAGAAGTTTTCCTTCGTTTACGAAAAATGCAAATTCGTCATTTGCCGCAAAAGCGGTCGATTTTATGATTTTGTAGCCGTTATCCTTATAGGAAGAAAAAATATTGCCGTTGTACGCCCACACGTTGACAAGAGAGTTGTAAAGGTAAAGCATACCTTCGTACGCCGAAATATCGGTGACGATTTTGTCGCCGAGATCGACGTTATTCTGCGCTTTGACGTCGCACAAACGGGAGCGGTTCGTGAGATAATAAAGCGTGCCGTTGGCAAATGCCAGATTTATGATTTTTTCACTGTCGGAAAGCGTCGGGGTGTAAACAAGATGCTCGTCGCCCGCCGTGAAAATTTTGTTTTCGTCCTTGTCGTAAACCGCGACGAAGTCGTCCTGAATCGCCACGAGCGCAGGATTATTAAGATAAAGATATTTGTTTATGTCGGGGGAAATAACGGCGTATTCGCACGAATCGGCGGCGTCTGCAAACGAAACCGAGCCCGAAAAACCGCAGAAAACCGAAAGTCCCGCGGCTGCAATAACAAAAAAAATAATAAGGTTTAATACTCTCTTTCGCATAGATAATATTATAAATAAGAATATATGATAAGTCAATTGCTAAATGATGTCAAAGTCGCTTGAAAAATGCCGCCCGATGTGTTAAAATATTCTGCGAGGTAAAATATGGCAAATAATAATAAATCGAGACACCGCCGTTTCGCGCCGCAGGTCGAGGTCAAGGGCGATAAGGAAGTTTTGTCCGCGCCGATCGAGTCGCTGGGGCTTCCCGAAGAAACGCTGGTTCTTTTGAAAAATAACAGGTTCAACACGGTGTTTGACATCGCGCGTCGTACTGAACGGGATATGTTCCGCGTGCAGACGTTCAACAAAAAACACCTTATCGCAGTCAAAAAAGCGATAAACGCAAAAGGTATAGATTTCCTGCCGTTCGTCAAGGAAGAAAAACCCGACGAACAAAAGAAACAGGATAATTTGCAGGAAAAATCCGCCGGAAGATCGCCCGATGTAAAACCGCAAGATGTAATAAGACACGGCGAAAAACCGCAAAACAGGGATAATCGGCAGCAGAAAAACCGCGACCGCGGGAAGTGCGCTCAGCAGGACAACAGACTTTCCAAACCGCAAAACCAAAATTCCAAACAAAATCAGAAAAACGGACAAAAACAAAAACCGCAACAGGAAAGACGTCCCAAGGTCGAGTTGCCCGTCGAAGAATGGCTGAAAATTTCAAAAAACGGCAAATGGGGATTTTCCAACGGATTGACAACGGTAATCGAGCCGCGCTTTGACGAGGTGTTTTGTTTCAAAGACGGCGTGGCGTGCGTCGACGACAACGGAAAGTTCGGCTACATCGACACGAAAGGCGATTACGTTATCGAGCCGAAATTCGAATGTGCAATGTCCTTCTCGGAAGGGTTAGCGGTGTTTTTCGAGGGCGAGAAGTGCGGATATATCAATAAGGAAGGAAACGTCGTGCTTCCAGCAAAATACGACGCTGCGACGGCTTTTGAAAACGGCAGGGCAAAGGTGAAAGAGTTCGGCAAATGGTCGACGATCGACACGGAAGGAAACATGCTCTGGTCGAAATAACGAAAACATAACGAAAACAAAAACTCTTGCGAAAGTGCAAGAGTTTTTTTGTCGCAAAATTGTTTTTCGCCGCGATTTTTGCGCAATAGAAAAAGGCAACCCTAAGGTTGCCCCAATGTTTGTCTTTTTGACGTCAATACGTCGAAAAGACTTTGTATCGAAAATTATTCAGCCTTTGCCGCCTTTTTGGTGGTTTTCTTTGCAGGTGCGGCTTCGGCAGGTTTGGCTTCCGCTTTCAAAGCGTCAAGAGCGCGAGCAAGCGTCGCTTTCTTTCTGGAAGCGGTGTTGATATGATAAATGCCGTCGACTCTTGCGCTGTCGATTTCGCCGATTGCGGCGCGGTATGCGACTTCTGCGGTTGCAAGGTCTTTTGCCTCGACTGCGGCATTGAATTTTTTGATTGCGTTTTTAACTTTGGTTTTCTTTGCGCTGTTTCTTGCGTTTTCGATTGCGCTGACTTCTACGCGCTTTGCTTGTGATTTAATGTTAGGCACAACAATAATCTCCTTTCAACTAATGTGCCTATAAATACTAACATAAAGAAAAGGAATTGGCAAGAAAAAAGCAACAATTTTTGAATTTTTCGCATAATATTTTTATGAAAAACGGCAATTTCAGGCTCGATATGGCAGAAGAAAGCGCGGATTTTTTGAAAATCGACGTAAAAACCTCGCAAAAAAGAGTCGGCGAAAACGTAACCGTCAGGGTAACTTGCGTGCAAAAAGACGAAGAATCCCGCGCATTGAACCGCGATAAAGGCAAATATATCACCGTCGACGCCGAAAAAAACGTGGCGTATCCGTCGGTGAAAAGGGACGTGACGGCGGCAGTAAAGGACGCAATCCGAAATCTTTCGTCAAAGGCGTTCAGGGAAAGACCGCGCGTTCTCGTGGCGGGGCTTGGCAACAGATACGTTGCGGCGGACGCGATAGGCCCGAAAACCGCCGACAATATCGAAACCGCGGGGAAGACCGAAATGTATGCGATTTCGACGGGAATTTACGCGATGACAGGGCTTGAAAGCGCAACGATAATAAGGGCGGTCGCGCGGGAGACGAAAGCAAATCTCGTTATCGTCGTGGACACGCTTGCAACCGCAAAACCTATGCGAGTTTTCAGAAGTTTTCAGCTTACCGACGCGGGGCTCGAACCGGGCAGCGCGACTCAGGCGGGGCGCGACAAAATCAACTTTGAAAGCGTGGGTGTACCCGTCATTGCAATCGGCGTCCCGACGTGCGTTTACGCAAGGCAAATCGTGCTCGATGCACTTGAAAAATCAGGCGGATTAAGCCTTGCCAAAAAGTACGAAATCACGCACGAAATATTGAAAGAAAACGTATCGGCGCTGTATTGTCCGAAGGATTCCGAAGCCGCCGCAACCGTCGCCGCCGAAATAATAAAAGACGCGATTAACGGAACTTTTCAGGGGAAAACGCACTGATTCCGACTTATGAGCATATAATCATATATGCACAAAATCGGTATTTTAGACAGCGGAATAGGCGGATTAACAATCTGTTCGTACATTTTCAGGGTTATGCCGGACGTCAATATCTTATACTTCGCCGATACCTTAAACGCGCCGTACGGAAGTAAGTCGCCGGCGGAAGTTTACGCCGCCGTAAAAGCGGGCGTAAGTTATCTTTTCGACGCGGGCTGCGACGAAGTCGTCATCGCCTGCAACACCGCGACCACGACGTGTATCGGAGAACTTCGCGGGGAATTTTCAAAGCCGATAATCGGCACGGAGCCCGAACTTAAAAACGCTTTGAGCAGCGCGGAAAAACCGCTGCTTCTCGCAACGCCGCTCACATACGAAAACATAAAAAACGATTCCTTTGAAACCGCCGATACGACAAGCCTTTCAAAAATTATCGAAGAGTCGGTATTCTGCGAAAAAATAAGAAAAAATATTGCGTGCGCGCTCGTTTCCGAAAGCCGCAAAAAGGTGGTGCTCGGATGCACGCACTATTTGTATCTTGAAAAGTTTTTGTCCTGCAAAACGTACGACGGCGGACGGGGAGTCGCAAACAGGGCGAAAAGCGTTTCGGGCGCAAATTATCGGAAAACCCGTCGTGGCGGCAATTTGTTTATTGTGTTTTCGGGAAAGAAAAGTTTCATAAAATATCTGACGGCGTTTTCGGATTTCGACGCATACAACAGCAACAAAGTGTAAAAGTTTACAAGGTGTCCCTTCCGGGAGATTGCCACGCTGCGCTCGCAATGACATAAGTGCGTTGCACGAATGATAATAAGGTTCTCTGCAAAACGGTGGTAATTTGAAGCGATAAAATTCATAATTCAAAATATAAAAAATCTTCTTGCCATATCGCCTTATATAAGTTATAATAGAAAGCGTTTTGATACTAAAATCCAATTAAGAGGTAAAATATGAGCAAGGTTACAACTGATATGATTCGCAATATCGCTTTAATCGGCCACTCCGGCGAGGGCAAAACCTCGCTTGCCGAAGCGATGTTATTCAACGCCAAAAGCATCGACCGCCTCGGCAAGGTCGAAGACGGCAACACTACGATGGACTTCGACACCGAAGAAATCAACAGAAAAATTTCGATAAGCCTCGCAGTCGCGTACGCAAACTGGAAAGGAAACAAAATCAACATTCTGGATTGCCCCGGCTTCTTCGATTTTGAGGGCGAGGTCGTTTCGGCACTCTCCGTTGCGGACAGCGCGATCATCGTTACGAGCGCAAGCGGTTCTCTTTCGGTAGGCACCGAAAAGATGCTGGAAATGTGCACCGACAGAAAAGTCCCGGCAATGGTTTTCATCAACCAGGTCAACAAGGACAATGCGGATTTTCGCGGCACCTACAACGCAATCGAACAGGCATTCGGCAGCAAGGTTCTGCCCATTGAACTGCCCGTTATCGAAGGCGGCAAGATGACGGGTTGGGTTGATATCCTTACCGGCAAAGCATACAAACTTTCGGCACCCGAACAGGAAATCGACGTTCCCGCCGATATGAAATCGGAAGTCGAAGAACTGAAAGGCAGACTTGTCGAACTCGCGGCGGAAACCGACGACGCTCTTATCGAAAAATACTTCGAGGGCGAAGAACTCACCGCGGAAGAGCTTGAAAAAGGCGTACGTCAGGCAATCCTTAACGACAGCCTTATGCCTTTGATGGCAGGAAACGCAACCACCAGCGTCGGCGTTGCCAACCTTATGGATAAGATTTGCAAGTTCATGCCGTCACCCGTTCGCGACGTCAAAAAGACCGTCGACGGAAAAGACGTTGCCTGCGACGCAAACGGCGCGTTCTCCGCACAGGTATTCAAAGCGGTTGCCGACCCGTACGTCGGAAAACTTCTTTACTTCAAAGTGTATTCGGGCGTTTTGCACAGCGGCGACCAGATGCTCAACACCTGCTCCGAAAAACCCGAAAAAGCAAGCTCGCTTTACGTCCTTAAAGGCAAAAAACAAGAAGCCGCGGACGAACTCGTGGCAGGCGATATCGGCGCTCTTGCGAAACTCGTGTCCACCAACATCGGCGACACCCTTTGCGCGCCCGACGCCAAAATCAGATTTGCCCCCATCGACTTCCCCGAACCTGTTATCAGCCTTGCGGTAACAAGCGTGAAGTCCGGCGAAGAAGACAAAGTCATTAACGGTCTTAACCGTATGCTCGAAGAAGACAGCACGTTCAAACTTGAAAAGAACGCGGTCACCGGCGACGTCCTTATGAGCGGACTTGGCGAATCGCAACTCCAAATCATTTGCGCGCGTCTTAAAAATAAATTCGGCGTCGAGGCGAAACTCGCAGACCCGAAGATCGCATATCGCGAAACAATCCGCAAGCCCGCCGAAGCCGAAGGCAAACATAAGAAACAATCGGGCGGCGCAGGGCAGTTCGGCGTTGTCAACATTAAGTTCGAGCCGGGCGCGGCAGACGGCGATTTCGAATTCGTCGACGCTATCGTCGGCGGCGCAGTCCCCAAACAGTTCATTCCCGCAGTCGAAAAAGGCTTGCGCGAAGCAATCAAAAACGGCGTCCTTGCAGGATATCCGATGGTCAACCTCAAAGCAACGTTGTTCGACGGCAAATACCATCCCGTCGACAGTAAGGAAATCGCGTTCATCACCGCTGCGAAACTTTCCTACAACGAAGCCTGCATGAAAGCGAATCCCTGCTTCCTTGAACCGATTATGGACGTCAAAATCACGATCCCCGACAGCTATATGGGCGATATCATGGGCGACATCACCAAACGTCGCGGCAGAATTATCGGCACCGATACCGTCGGCAAGAAGATGGTCCTGACCGCGGAAGCCCCGATGGCGGAAATGTTCCGTTACGCAACCGACCTCAACAGCATGACGCAAGGTCGCGGACGTTTCAAAATGAGCTTCAACCGCTATGAGGAAGTCCCGTCGACTCTCAGCGCAAAGATTATCGAAGACGCCAAAAAGAGAGCAGCGGAAGCCGCAAAATAATTAGTAAATAATTGCTAAATCAGTTGCAAAAACAAAATTGTTGTGCTACTATGATTTAGCAATTTGTGCCGGTGTGATGGAATTGGCAGACGTAGTGGACTCAAAATCCACCGGTAGCGATACCGTGCCGGTTCGAGTCCGGCCACCGGCACCATAAAAAAAGACAACCGTTTTGGTTGTCTTTTTTTTATGCCGCCGATGGCCCGTGGCAAGACCCCCGACGCTTTGCGTCGGCGTTCGGCGGCTGTTTGCATAAGGGCCCCCACAAGATACTATTGTACTTGTGGGGAAAAGGAACAAACAAGCAAAAGACAAACAAATGACGTTTACGGCAATTGTTTGGTCAAAAAAGCAGTTTGTGACGTGGCGTTGTGCAGCGTGTTTGTTAAGCAGGAAAGATTGTAGCGTTATGAAAAAATAAATAGTACGAACAATGCAGAGCAGCCACGGCCACACGTCGTATGCTTCTCTTTTGACCAACCGATTGTCGCAAGCGGCAGTCGGTTGTCTTATGCTCGCATACTCCTTTTCCCCGCGAGTACACAGTATCCCGCGGGGTCCCCGATAACTTCGCTTTTGAAATCACGTTATCGCAAGCGATAACGCTCACTCTTTTACTTGTGTGCTCCTTTTCTCCACGCAAGTACAAAAGTATCTTGCGTGGGATTTAAAATGATTCCCTTCCGGGAGATTGCCACGTCGCTTTGCTCCTCGCAATGACATAGTACTTTATACGGAATACTACAAGGGTTAGTGTCTTGCAAGGGCATACTTTAATGTTAGATATATCAACTTTATTCAATAAGATAATCTGCTGGGAAATCGGCGGATTTATTTTTCTTTGATAATCGATAAAAGATTTGTGTGAAGGGCGGCGGCGATTTTTTGTGCGCTTGCGACGGCAATGCCTTTTTCGTTTTCAACGTTTTTGAGTGTTGAGTAGGAAATTCCCGCATTTTTGCAAAACGAGCCTTTTGTCATATCATTGTAAATGATATATTTTTCGATACCGAGAACTGCAAGAAGCCGAGAAGTCGGCTTTTTTATTTATAAAAAAGCGGCATTGGATTGACTTTTCCGCCGTGCCGGTGATATAGTTTTATCGACAATATTTTTATGGGAATTTTTATGAACACGGTTGAAGAAAAACTCAAAAGAGCGCAAAAACTTATCACAAAAAACATAAGCACGGAAGAAATGCTTGAGGTATTGAAAATCATCGGCGTCGAAATGACGGCGGACGAAATCGAAAGTTATCGTTTGTGGGGCGACTACATGCCGCTTGGAGACGAGCATCCTTACACGAAATCCGAAAGGTATTTGCATATTTTGTGGGAGCTTATCGACAAAGTGCCGCTTGGCATAAACTGCACGTTCGCGATTCCGTTCAGGCAGACGATTGCTAAAAATCTTTTCAAAAAGTGCGGCGAAGGATTTGTCGCGGCGGAAGGTTGCAGGTTCAATTACGGACACCAGATCGAGGTCGGCGACAACGTCAGCTGGAACATGGGCTGCTATATCGACAGTAAGGGCGGCGTATCGTTCGGCGATTTCGCGATGCTTACCGAATACGTGAAAATTTTCTCGCACGGGCACAGCGAAGGCAACCATATGGAAAGGGATTATAGGCGCGTCGTCATAAAAGATTTTGCGAAACTTTACACAAACTGCACGATTCTTCCCGGGATAACGATCGGCACGGGCGCAATCGTGGCAACGGGCAGCATCGTTACGAAAGACGTGGATGATTACGTTCTTGTCAGCGGAATTCCCGCAAGGCCGATGAGAAAACGCGCCCTTGAAAGCACGAATCCCGACGACTACAACCAATATATGATGAAAAACAAACTTTTCCAAAAGTAACGAAAGCGCAGAGAAGTCTGCGTTTTTTATTGAAAACTTTTCAAAAAAAGCAAATGTTTCCCCGTCAATTTTTTGCAATAATCGTCAATATATAGTATAATATTGTAAATTTACAGGAGACACGAGTATGAATATCTGGCACGATATCAACGAATCGCGAATCAAAAAAGACGATTTTATCGCTTGCATCGAAATTCCGAAGGGCAGCAAGAACAAGTACGAACTCGACAAGGAAACGGGGCTGCTGATTCTTGACCGCACGCTTTACACCTCGACGCACTATCCCGCAAACTACGGGTTTATTCCGCGCACTTTAAGCGACGATAACGATCCGTTGGACGTCCTTGTGATTTGCAGCGAGGTTATTTCGCCGCTCACTCTTGTCAGGTGCTACCCGATCGGCGTAATATCGATGATCGACGACGGTATGGTCGACCATAAGGTGATTGCGATTCCGTTCAAAGATCCGATGTGGAACACTTACGACCATATCGGCGAGTTGCCGCCCCACATTATGGACGAAATGACGCATTTTCTGAACGTTTACAAACAGCTTGAATACAAAACGACAACCGTTCTTGAAGTAAAAGAAAGGGATGTAGCCGAAATTATTATCGAGCAGAATATCAAACATTACCACGAAAAATTTGACAAAAAGGATAAATAAATTATGTATGATTGCATAGTTATCGGCGGTGGCGTCGTAGGCACCGCAGTTCTCGACGCGCTTTCGACAAGGGGCTATAAAACGCTGCTTATCGAAAAAGAAGACGACGTGGCGTCGGGGGCAAGCCGCGCAAACAGCGGCATAGCGCATGCCGGATACGATTGCGTCCCCGGAACGCTGAAAGCAAAATTCAACGTCGAAGGCAACAAAATGATGCCGTCGCTCACACGTGACCTTGACGTCCCGTTCAGAAAAACCGGAAGCCTTGTGCTTGCAGGTCGCGGCGGCGAAAAAGGTCTTTTAGAACTTCTGGAACGCGCGAAAGCGAACGGCGTCGACGCGCGAATCATCGACCGCGAAGAAATCGACAAAATTCAGGACGGCGTAAATCCCGAAATCGTCAGCGCGCTTTACGCAAAGGACGCTGGCATCGTTTCGCCTTATAAGCTCACAATCGCACTTTGCGACAGGGCAATTCTGAACGGCGCGGAAGTCCGCCTTGAAGAAAATATCGAAAGCATACGCTTTGACGGAAAGTTTATCGTAAAAACACAAAGCGGCGAATACGAATCGAAATATCTTGTCAACAGCGCGGGCGGCGGCGCGTCCTATATCAACGCGCTTCTGTCCGACGAAACGTACGAAACCGCTTTCAGAAAAGGCGAATACTTCGTGCTTGACAAGACCGAAGGCGCGCGTGTCAAAACCGTACTTTTCCCGCTTCCCGACGAAAACGGCAAAGGTATTCTCGTTGCGCCCACGGCGGATGGCAACGTGATTTACGGTCCTACGTCCGAAGCATGCGAAGAAGACGACACGTCGTGCACGGCGCAAGGACTCGATCTTGTGCGACAGGGCGTCTCAAAAGTTTTTGCAAACCCGAATTATCGCGCGGTTATCCGCGAGTATGCGGGCGTTCGCGCGGTGGTCGGCGAAGACTTCATCGTGAAACGCTCCGAAAAATACCACGACTTCTTTATCCTTGCGGGGATCTGCTCGCCGGGGCTTACGTCCGCGCCTTCCATCGGCAAATATATTGCGGACGAAATCGAAAAAGAGTATAAGGTCGAAAAACCCGAAAACCCCGTAAAAGTCTTGCACCACGACAGGCTTAAAAATCTCACGGCGGAAGAACTTAACGAAAAGGTCAAAAACAATCCGAAATGGGGCAGAATTATCTGCCGTTGCGAAACCGTGACGGAAGCCGAAATCGTAAACGCGATTCATTCCCCGTTGCCGGCAACAACCGTCGACGCCGTAAAACGTCGCGTGCGCGCGGGTATGGGCAGATGTCAGGGCGGATTTTGCGCGCCCCGCGTCATAGATATCCTTTCAAGGGAACTCGGTATCCCCGTAACCAAGGTCAAAAAAGGCGGCAAGGGATCGGAACTTGTAAAATGCCGTATCAAGGAGGACAACTGATGAAAAATTACGACGTGGTGATTATCGGCGGCGGTCCTGCCGGAATGGCGGCGGCGGTCGAGGCGAAAAAGAACGGCGCGGATGTACTGATACTTGAACGCGACAATCGCCTGGGCGGCATACTCAATCAATGCATTCACAACGGCTTCGGTCTTCATTATTTCAAGGAAGAACTGACAGGGCCCGAATATGCGGCACGCTTCAAGAAAATGGTGGAAGAATGCGGCGCGGACGTCGTGCTCGAAGCCATGGTGCTGGAAATTTCAAAGGATAAATCGGTCACGTTTTTAAGTCCGAAAACAGGGCTTGAAACGGTGCAGGCGAAAGCAATCGTCCTTGCGATGGGTTGCAGGGAAAGGACTGCCGGCGCAATCCAGCTGACGGGCACTCGTCCCGCGGGCGTTTATACCGCCGGTATGGCGCAAAGACTTTCCAACGTCGAAGGCTATCTCGTCGGCAAAAAAGTCGTGATTCTGGGCAGCGGCGACATCGGGCTTATTATGGCGCGCCGTATGACTTTCGAGGGCGCAAAAGTTTTGAAAGTTCTGGAAGTCATGCCGTTCAGCAGCGGACTTAAACGAAACATCGTGCAGTGTCTGAACGACTACGACATTCCGCTTTTGTTCAATCATACGGTAACTCGCCTTGTCGGCAAGAACAGGCTGGAAGGCTTGTATTACGCCGAGGTCGACGAAAACCGCCGCGTGAAACCCGAGACCGAACAGTTTATCGAGTGCGACACGCTTTTGCTCTCCGTAGGACTTATCCCCGAAAACGACCTTGTGAAAGAACTGCCCATCGAAATGAGCACGGTAACGTCGGGCGCGGTCGTCGACGAATATCGCCAGACGACGCTTTCGGGCGTATTCAGTGCGGGCAACGTCCTGCATGTGCACGACCTTGTCGACAACGTTTCGGCGGAAGGCATTATTGCCGGAAGAAGTGCGGCTTTATATGCACAGAACAGGCTTGTAAACGGCGAAAGCGTGCAGGTTAAAGCAATCGACGGCGTGAGATACGTACTTCCGTCAAGGGTGTATAAGGGCGATGGTTTCGTCACGATTTACTTCCGCGTCGGCGCAGAATACAGAAACGTCTTCCTTGAAGTTTTAAGCGGCGATACCGTCGTCGTGTCCAAAAAATGCCAGATTCTCGCACCCGGCGAAATGGGTACGGTTATGGTTGATAAATCCAAAATTTGCGGCGATATTACCGTAAGAGTGAGGCGCGTATGAAAACAATTTGCATAATGTGTCCGATGGGCTGCCCGTTGGATATCAATAAGGTCGGCGACAAAATCGTCGTTACGGGGAACACCTGCAAACGCGGCGAAATCTATGGCACGCAGGAATTCACCGCGCCGAAACGCGTCGTTACAAGCCTTGTCAGGCTGACTTCGGGCGGCGTTGTCTCCGTCAAAACCGATGGGCTTGTGCTGAAAACGCTTATCCCCGAAGTGCTTTCGGAAATCGGAAAACTCAGGTTGTCCTCACCGCTTAAAATCGGCGACGTCGCAAAAGAAAACGTCGCGGGCAGCGGCGTGAACCTTGTCGTTACCGAAGATATTAAATAAAAGAAAATGAAACGTCTTGTCAACAAAAGACCGATATGTTTTGCCGCGCTTTTTATGGGAATCGGGATTTTTTTGACGGGAATGTATGAAGACGCCGTGTGGGCAAGGGTTTTATTCCTTGCGGCGGCGTTGATTTTTGCGGGCTTCGTCTTGATTTTCAAAAAGGCGAGGCTTTTGTATATTCCGATATTTTTCGCACTGGGCGTATTACTGCTTTCGGGCGTCATCGACGTTTATAAAAGCACGGCGGTGACTTTGGAAAAGGCGGAAATCACGGGGACGATATCGACTGAGATTGCGTCCAAAAACGAACATTCGTATTATTTCAAAATCGACGACGTAACGATCGACGGGGAAGAAACGGGAAAACAGGCGTTTGTCGTGTCGGGCTTTTTGCCAAACGCGCGTGCGGGCGATAAGGTGAAAATCGTTGGCGACGTCAGCACGTACGATATGGGTTTCCGCGATTTGACGAGTTACGGCGCGCGAGGCACGAAATTTTACGTTAAGTCAAGGAAAATCGAAAACGTCGGGCAGGGCGTTTTGTCATTCGACAAGCGTGTGCTGATAAAATACAAGCGACTTTTGTACGACAACTGCGACGATATGACGTCGGACACCGCACTTGCGCTTTTGTTCGGCGACAGGTTTGCGATTGACAGTCAGTATTCGCACAACGTCAAAGACGCCGGCATTTTACATATTTTCGCCGTGTCCGGTCTGCACGTCGGTATGCTTGCCGCGGTGACGGCGTTCCTTGCAAGGAAACTGAAAAAGAAAAAGGCGTTGTACCTTCTTATCGTGGAGATACCGCTTATCCTATACGGGTGGATTTGCGGGTTCGGCGCAAGCGTTTTGCGCGCAATCGTAATGTCGACGGTATTCATCGTGTCGGGGCTTACGGGGCGACAGCGCGACAGTCTGAACTCGTTGTCGCTTGCAGCAATTATTGTCCTTATACTGAACCCGACCGATATGTTCACAAAAGGTTTCCATTTAAGTTTTGCCGCGCTTTTGGGGCTTATCGTCATTGTGCCGCGGCTCACGCGAAAGGAACTTTCCGGCGTAAAGAAGAAGGTCAGGGATATATGCGCGACAAGCGTCGGCGTAAACGTTATGCTGTTGCCGTTTATGGTCGGATTTTTCGGCGAGGTGCAAACGCTGTTTGTTATTTCCAACCTTATCATATTGCCGATTCTGCCGTTTATCTATACAATTTCGCTGGTAATAAGCCTGTTTGTGATGATATTGCCGTCGTGCGCCGTGATTCTCAACGCGCTTTCCGTGGTGCTGTTCCCGATAAGATTCGTGGCGCAGGCAATCGGTTCGCTTCCGATATCGAGCGTCCCCGTTCAGGCGGTCGATATGTTCGGACTTGCATATCTTCTGACGATATTCATTATGTCCCGATACGTGTTTTTGCCGCGCATAAAAAAGATGGCGTTGTCGCTTGTCGTATGCGCCGTGTGCGTTGCGATGATACCCGTAATCCCTTTACTTTGATTAAAAATAATGGTATATTGAATTTATGATTAACGTTTCGGATCTTAAAAAAAGATTGTCCGTCGAGATTTTGCCCGTGTACTTTCTGAAAGGGCAGGACGCTTACGTCAAAGAACTTGCGATCGGCGTTTTGAAGGGGCTTCTCGACAAGAATTTTTCGGATATGAACCTCACCGTTTTTGAGGATTCGTCGGATATGGCGGCAGTCGTGCAAACGCTCAATACAGTGCCCGTTTTCGACGAAAGGCGGCTTGTCGTCGTGAAGTCGTCGGAAGGGCTTGACGACGCAGGGCGTGCCAAACTCGAAGCGTATCTCAACAATCCGTCAGGGTTTTCCGTACTTGCGTTTTCGGACGACGCGATCGCGCGCGACGATTTTTCCAAAAAAGCGAGCCCCGTTTTTAAGTTGTACGGAAAAGGCGAGGTAGTGGACGTCAGCGGAGCGGACGAAATGCAATATCCTCGCATTGTCGAAAACGAAGTCGGCAAAAGAAACTGCACGATCGAAAACGCGGCGATAAGCCTGCTTTCGACGTGCACCGCCCGCGATATGACAAGAACGATGAACGAAGTCAATAAACTTTGCGCCTTTAAAGACGGCGGAAAAATTACGAAAGACGACGTGGAAAACCTTGTCGCTGCCGATACCGAATACAAGACGTACGCGCTTGCCGACGCATTGTCGCGCGGCGATAACGACAGGGCTTTGGACGTTCTGAAAACGCTTTTGTCCGACGGCGAAAGCCCGTCGTCGATACTTGCGTCGATGACGGCGCAGTACAGGAGAATGTTTGAGGCAAGGATAAGCAGTCTTTCGCAGGACGACCTTGCAAAGGCTCTTTCGGTGCGCCCCGGCGCGATAAGCATCGCAAAAAACGTCGCCGCAAGGTACACCCCGATGGAACTTAAAAAGTACGTCGATACCTTGCACAACCTTGAATACGCCTTTAAGTCGGGCGAAAAGGAAGAAGCGCAGGTGTTGTACGAAGCGTTTGCCGTTCTTCTCAAAAAGCGCACTTAACGCACAAAATTTTAATGCTTAAACAACTGTATTTGTCATGATACCGCCAAATCGGCGGTATTTTTTTGCAGTGAAACACTGCGTCCGACTTATAAATTTTGCAAAACAAAATATAGACAATTTGTTGTATATTTGTAAATTATATGATATACTATCCTATATTTATTGAAATCGAATACATTTTCATAGAGGGAATCTCATGGATAAGATTTACGCTTATTTCAAAAACATAAGTTTACTTGCAATCGTTGACATCGCGACGTGTCTCTTTTTGCTGGTGCTTGCGTTTATGTTCTTTTACCATAAGCGCAGTTTACGCGTGTTTTTGACGCTCATAGGCGCGATTGCCGCAAAAGTAGTCATCGACGCGCTGGGCGTATTCCTCGGTAACAACGCGTTTGCGCTTTGCAGCGAAGTGCTCAGGTATTTCTTATTGTTCCTGCTTGTCGCGGTTGTCGTCGTGTACCAGTCGGATCTCAGAAGTATTTTCCAGCGCATCGCAACGCCGCACGGCATCGACTTGTTCCAGGAAGGTTTCGGCTCCGACGACGATCTGCACGCCGCCACGGACGAACTTTTGTCGGCACTTCAAACGATGGCGAAACAAAACACGGGCGCAATCATTATCATCACCCCGACCACTATGGACAGCAATATTCTGGAAACGGGTACGGAACTTAACGCCAAAATTTCCGCGCCACTTCTCGTCAGCATATTCAACACGAAAGCACCCTTGCACGACGGCGCGGTTATCGTGAAAGGTAACAAGATTCTGTCAGCGGGTTGTTTTCTGCCTCTTACGCAGGAAGCGGGCGTTGCAAAAGAACTCGGCACGCGTCATCGCGCCGCGCTCGGTATCACGGAAGAAAGCAACGTTATGGCAATCGTCGTGTCGGAAGAAACGGGTATCATTTCCGTTGCTAAGAGCGGACAGCTGCAACGTTACATGACCATCGACAAACTGAAAGAAAAGATCGAGACGATTTACGGCATATCTCCGCTTGCTATCGAGGCCAAAGCCGACGTTGCGGACAAAAAGAAAAGGAAAAGGTTTTTTAACAAGTGAAAACGGTAAAAGTCGAAAATATATTGTTGCCGAAAGACGGCGTCGATTTTGAAAAATGGGCGGTCGTCGCCTGCGATCAATTCACGTCGCAGCCCGAATACTGGGAGAAACTCGCCGCATATGTTGGCAACGCACCCAGCACGCTCAATCTGATTTTCCCCGAAGTTTATCTTTCGGACAACCGCGAAAACCGCATTAAGAAAATAAACGAAAATATGTATAAGTACCTGGACGAAAACGTCTTTAAGGAAATCAAAGACAGTTTCGTTCTGGTGGAAAGGGATACGCCGTACGAAAAGGGCAGGCTCGGTCTTATGATGGCGGTCGACCTTGAAGAATATGACTATACCCCGTTTGCGCCCGTGGCGATCCGCGCGACTGAAGGCACCGTTCTGGAACGTATTCCGCCTCGCGTCGAGATTCGTCGGCACGCTCCGCTGGAACTCCCGCATATTATGTTATTGATCGACGACAGGGAACACACGGTGATCGAGCCGCTTTACGAAAACCGCGAAAAGCTGGAACTTTTGTACGACACAAACCTTAATATGAACGGCGGACACGTCAGGGGCTGGCGCGTTCCCGATACCGCCGCCGTGCTTGAAAAACTTTACGCGCTCACGTCGGACGAAGTACAAATCAAAAACTACGGCAAGGTTACCAACTTCCTGTTTGCCGTCGGCGACGGAAACCACTCACTCGCAACCGCCAAAGCGCACTGGGACGAGGTGAAAGTCGGGCTTTCGGACAAGGACAAAGAAACGCACCCCGCGCGTTACGCGCTTGTCGAGGTTGAAAACCTTATGAGCCCCGCGCTCAAATTCGAGCCTATTCACCGCGTTGTGTTCGGCGCGGACGAAAGTTTTGTGAAAGAACTGTCGGCAAAGACCGCGGGCGGACGTAAAATCAAGGCGTTCACGAAAGACAAATCGTTCACGCTTTCCGCACCCGACGACAGCATCGACGCAATCAAGGAAATTCAGGATTTCATCGACGAATACGTGAAATCGCACGAGGGCGTCGAAGTCGATTACATACACGGCGAAAACTATCTCGAAGACGTCGTGAAAGAACGCGGCGGCGTCGGCATAATAATGCCTGCCCCCGAAAAAACAAATCTCTTCGACTTTATCATAAGACGCGGCATTATGCCAAGGAAGTCTTTCTCGATGGGCGAGGCGGAAGAAAAACGGTATTATTTCGAGGCAAAGAAAATCAAAAGGTAGGTATTTATGAAGGATATAAAAGTTTGCAAGTTCGGGGGAACGTCAATGGCAACGCGGGAAAGCATAAACCGCGTCATCGACATAGTTTCCGCCGATGACAGACGCAAATTTGTCATTGTATCCGCGCCCGGCAAAAGGAATAAATGCGATATAAAGGTCACCGACCAGCTTTATAAAATCGTCGAAGAACAAAAAACCACCGGCAATTTCAAAGAATCTTTCGACGCGCTCAAAGAGCGTTTCGTGTCCCTTACCAAGGAACTCGGCGTCGATTTTGACATTATTTCGGAACTTGACAATCTGGAAAAGGCAATCGCAAACGGCGCGACGGCAAGTTACGCTGCCTCCCGCGGAGAGTACCTTTCGGCAAAACTTCTTTCGGCAAAAACGGGCTGGACGTTTATCGACGCAAAAGATATCGTGCGCTTCAACGACTGCGGCGTGTTCGATCCCGAATACACCAACGACACGGCGAAAGCACTTTTGCAGAACGTCAAAGGCAGGGCGGTTATCCCCGGATTCTACGGCGCAAGCGACTGCGGCGATATTTTCACGTTTTCAAGGGGCGGCTCGGACATCACGGGCGCAATCGTCGCGCGCGCGACCGACGCAATCGTATACGAAAACTGGACGGACGTCGACGGCTTTCTCACCGCCGATCCGAACATTGTCGAAAATCCCAAACAAATCAACGTGCTGACGTATGCAGAACTGCGCGAACTTTCCTATATGGGCGCGAACGTTTTGCATCCGGAATCGACTTTCCCGCTTCGTTTCACGAAAGCGCCGATTAACATTCGCAATACTTTCCACCCCGACCACGACGGCACGATGATCGTGTCGGCATACGACTCTACGCACGAAAGGCGCATCGTTACGGGCATTGCCGGACACAAAGGCTTCACGTCGATCAACATCACAAAGTCGATGATGAACAGCGAACTGGGTTTTGGCAGGCGCGTATTGTCGGTGCTCGAATACGCGGGCGTACGTTTTGAACATATCCCGTCGGGAATCGACACGCTGTCCGTTTTCGTTGCGGACAATGAGATTGTCGGAAAAATGGAAAAAATTATTTCAAGAATCCGCGAGGCTGTTAACCCCGATACGATTGAAATCCACAGCGGAATGTCGCTGATCGCAACCGTCGGTCAGGGAATGAGCGACCGCACCGGTACCGCCGCAAGGCTGTTCACCGCGCTTGCAAAATCCGGCGTGAATATTCGTATGATCGATCAGGGCAGCAGCGAAATCAACATAATCGTCGGCGTGGAGTCGTCGGACTACGAAAGGGCGATTAACGCGATTTATGAGGAGTTTTTTAACTGAAATTACAAAATAAGATTTATCGAATTCGGCGCGATTTTCGCGTCGAATTTTTTATTTTCGAAAAGTTCCCCGTCAATGTCGATAAGGGGTTGATTCGTTTCGATAACGACGTGTTTTCCTGAAAAATGTTTTACGATTTTTCCGTCGATGAATCCTTTCCCCGTCGGCAGTTTCGAAAGAGTGATAAGGGTTGAAACGGGGTTGCGTTTTTCAACGACGATGACGTCCAAAAGTCCGTCGTCGATTTTTGCGGGGGAGCAAAAATGCATGCCGCCGGCAAGCACCGCGCCGTTAAGAACGGCGGCGACAATGCCTGTCGTTTTAATTTCGTTCCCGTCGATATTTATGCAAAAATCATACTTTATACCCTTAAAAATGCACAATAAAATCTTTTTAAGATAACTTGACGAAGTTTTCTTTTTTGACGCGTTGACCATGTTCACAACGTCCACGTCGATGCCGCGACATGCAAAACAAATCTCGTAAGTGCCGTCGATTTCGATGGCGTCGACAGGTTTTGCGGTGCCCGACAAAATTCGGTTTGTAGCCTCTTCCAAAGACAGCGGAAGGTTTGCCGAGCGCATAAAATCGTTGCCCGTTCCGGCAGGTATGAGAGCAAGGCGGGTAACGAACGGTTTGCCTTGTTTTTCAAGCTCGCGTCTTGCAAGGATAATGCCGTTTACAATCTCGTGTATAGTGCCGTCGCCGCCGACGGACACTATTGTTTTCGCACCCAATAAAGTAAGATTATATGCAATCTCGGTCGCGTGTTTTTTGCGCGCGGTATAATGCGGCGCAAACTTTACGTTGTTTGCGTCAAGGATTTCAAATACTTTTTTCGCGTCGGTTTTTGCGCGGCCGCGCCCCGCATACGGATTTACGATAAGATCAAGCATTTTAAGTTCCGTAAAATATAATGATTTAAGTATATCATTGTCCAAAATATTTTGCAACATTAAAAAACCTTGAAATTTCGGGGCGGCTGTGTTATACTGTTTACATAATAGGAAATTATCGGGTTTAGGATATGGATAATCTTGACAGCACCGTCAATAAACTAATTATCTTGTACATTTTCGACGCGATCGAAATGCCTCTTGCCGAGGACAGCATCGTCGATATCTGTTACTATGACCTGAAATGCATGCAGTATATCGACTGCAAGGAAGCAATTGCAAATCTTCTGGACGCCGGGCTTATCGTCGACGCGGGCGGCGCGGGCAAGGCAACTTACAACATTACCCGCGACGGATACGAGTGTCTGAAACATTTTTACACGCGCATTCCGTCCCACTACCGCGACCAGATTATGACCTATTGCAAGGAAAACCGCTTGAACCTTCGCAAAAAACAGGAATATTTCAGCGATTACTTCAAAAACGACGACGGCAGCTACACCGTGCTCCTGCGTATCCTGGACAAAAACCTTGTTATTATGGAATTGAAATTCATCGTCGCAAGCCGTAATAACGCAAAATGGATTGTCAAAAACTGGGGCGACAAAGCGGCGCAGATCTACGGCGTCCTGTACGAATCACTTATGGAAAACTAGGAGGACATATATGCCAATTTACAGAACAAAAGGAACTTGCTCACGAGAAATTATTTTTACGGTCGACAACAACATTCTGACAGACTTGAAATTCATCGGCGGCTGCTCAGGCAATTTGCAGGGCATCCAAAGACTTTGCATCGGTAAACCCATCGACGAAATAATCGCTACGCTTTCCGGCATCAAGTGCCGCAACGATACGTCGTGCCCGGATCAGTTGGCGAAGGCTCTTAAGGAATACAAAACCAAATAAAACGGCATAATTTTGCGCCTTTTCGGCATTTTGACAGAACCTTGCTCAGTTACGTACGACCAAGTACGCGCCTTCGCAAGAACCTGTCAAGAATCCCAAAAATCCATCAAAATTCTGCCGTTTTAGAGAGATTATTAAAACACCCGAACGGGGTGTTTTTATTTTATTGATAAATCAGGGTCCCCACGGGATACTGTGTACCCGTGGGGCTTAAAGACATCAAAATTCTGCCGTTTTAAGAGAAGTTTTCAGATAACAAATAAAATCCCGCTTTTCGTAAGCGGGATTATTTAAGACAATGAAAAACGCCGCGGTTGCGGCGTTTTGTCGTTTTAATAAATTTTGTTATTTGTTCATTATTTCCAGGCATTGCGCGAAGAACTGCGTTGCCTTTTCCATTGCGTCGATGCTGACGCGTTCGTTGATGGCGTGGATACGTTTCTGGTCATCCAGCGTCATCAAAAACGGGGTGAAGCGATAAATATTGTCGCACACGTCGCCGTAATAGCGGCTGTCGCTGTTTGCGATGAACATATAAGGCGCGGTGACCATTGTCGGGAAAATCTGTTTGATTGCGACGTTCAGGTCGTGCCACGGTTTGACGTCGATGGGTGAAACCGCCGTTGCTTCCGTACCTTTGCCGTGTCTTTCGACCTTGACGTCCTTGCCCAGAAGTTTTTGGGTATAGGCGATGACCTCGTCGCTTGAAACGCCGGTGATGATACGGGTGTTGATATTTGCTGTGACCTTGGGCGGAATGACGTTTTCGGCGTCGCTGCCGTGGAGCATCGTCTGCGCGAAGGTCGTGGAGATGAGAGAATTCGTCAAAGGAATCTTCTTGAAAACGAATTTAAGAAGCGGGCTTAAAATATCGCGGTTTACAAGTACCATTCTGATGGGGAACTTCATATGCGGCGCAAGCAACTTAAACGTTTGTTTGGTTGCGGGCGTCCATTTGCTGGGCATGGGGTGTTTGTCGAGTTTAATCAACGCTTTGCCAAGGAGTGCCGCCGCGGAAGGTTTTGACGGATTTGACGCGTGTCCGCCCGACTTTTCGACGGTGAGCGTCATATTAAGGTTGCCTTTTTCGCACGTTGCGATAAGACCGAAGAGTTTATCGACGCCGATCATATTGCCGTCGATAATGGTGCCGCCTTCGTCGATAATGTATTCTAACTTAATGTTTTGTTGTTTGAACCACGCGCAGATATGCGCCGCTCCTTCTTCCGTCCAGGCTTCTTCGTCGTGACCGAAGCAGAAATACACGTCGCGTTCGGGCTGCCAGCCTTCGGACAAAAGTTTTTCGGTGGCTTCGAGAATGGAAATCATCGTGCCTTTCATATCCTGCGTGCCGCGTCCCCAGATGAAACCGCCGTCGATAGTGCCGCCGAACGGCTCGTAATCCCAGCCTTCTTTCGGAGCGGGGACGACGTCCTGATGTGCAAGGAACGCGCCGGGGGCAAGCGTCGGATTTTTACCTTTGAAGTGATAAACCAGACTGTAATTGTTGATGACGGTTTTTTCCGCCGTTTTATGGATAAGAGGATAGGTCTTTTCAAGCCAGGCGTGATAGTCGTGGAAAGGTTTGTCCTGACCTTCAAACTCGCCGACCATCGAAACCGTGGGGATTTGCACCGCCTCGGACAAGTGTTTTGCGATAAGGTCTTTGTCGAAATCTCTTGCCTTGAACTCGCCCGCGTCGATTTCTTGCGGTTTGCACAGCAAAGTGCGGATAATCATCGTGGTTAATAACATAACGTAACTCCTTCGATTATTGTTATAAACATTGTAATACATAGTGTATGAATTTGCAACTTTTGTAAAAATAAATATTGCGATACGCGCGGATTTGGTGTATCATATAATTATAGAATAAAATGGGGTAGAATGGTTTCTGCCGCATTGAAAACAAGAATTTATTATGGAGGCATATACAATGACGACCAATAAAAAAGTTTTACAGTTTGTCGACGAAGCAGTGGCTCTTGCCAAACCCGATAAAGTGGTTTGGATTGATGGCAGCGAAGCTCAACTCGAAGCGTTGAGAAAAGAAGCGATCGCATCGGGTGAAATGATTAAACTCAACGACGAAAAATTGCCGGGTTGCTTATATCACCGTACGAAACCCAACGACGTCGCTCGCGTCGAGGGCAGGACTTTCATTTGCAGCAGAAGAAAAGAAGACGCAGGTCCCACCAACAACTGGATGGATCCCGAAGAAATGTACAAAAAACTCAAAGCCATCGCGAAAGACAGCATGATCGGTCGCACGATGTACGTTATCCCGTTCTCGATGGGCGCGGTAAACAGTCCGTTTGCGAAAATCGGTATCGAAACCACTGACAGCATTTACGTTGTTCTGAATATGGCGATTATGACCAGAATCGGTCAGAAAGTCCTTGACAGGCTCGGCGACAGCGAAGACGTCGTGCGCGGATTCCACGCAAAATGCAACGTCGACGAAAACGAAAGATACATCGTTCAGTTCCCCGAAGACAATGCAATCTGGTCGGTCAACAGCGCATACGGCGGAAACGTCCTTCTGGGCAAAAAATGCTTTGCGCTTCGTATCGCGTCGTATCAGGGCAAAAACGAAGGCTGGATGGCTGAACATATGCTCATTCTCGGCGTCGAAAAACCCAACGGCGAGACGAAATACGTCACAGCGGCGTTCCCGTCGGCTTGCGGCAAGACCAACCTTGCAATGCTTATTCCGCCCGAGATTTATACCAAAAAAGGCTATCGCGTTTATACGGTCGGCGACGATATCGCGTGGCTTCGCGTAGGCGCGGACGGCAGACTTTACGCAATCAACCCCGAGGCGGGCTTCTTCGGCGTCGCTCCCGGTACGAACGAAAAATCGAACCCCAACGCTCTTGCTTCCACAAGAAAGAATACCATTTTCACGAACGTTGCAATCAATCCCGAAGATAATACCGTGTGGTGGGAAGGTCTTACCAAAACTCCGCCCGCACGCCTTATCGACTGGAAAGGCAATCCCTGGACGCCCGATATGAAAGACGCCGACGGCAAACCCGTCAAAGCGGCGCACCCCAACAGCCGTTTCACCGCACCCGCAATCAACTGCCCGTGCATCAGCAGTGAATTCGAGGCTCCCAACGGCGTGCCCATCAGCGCAATCATTTTCGGCGGACGTCGCGCGGCAACCACTCCGCTTGTATATCAGTCCAGAAGTTGGGACAACGGCGTTTTCGTCGGCAGCATTATGGCTTCCGAAACGACCGCTGCGGCGGCAGGCGCGGTTGGCGTCGTACGTCGCGATCCGATGGCAATGCTGCCTTTCTGCGGATATCATATGGGCGACTACTTCCAGCACTGGATCGACATGGGCAAAAAGATTAAGGTTCAACCCAAAATCTTCAACGTCAACTGGTTCAGGACGGACAGCGAAGGTCACTTCATCTGGCCGGGATTCGGCGACAATATGCGCGTGCTTGACTGGATTTTGAAACGTTGCGAAGAAACCGTCGACGCGGACGAGACCGCAATCGGATACGTTCCGAAACCCGAAGATATCAACCTTGAGGGTTGCAGCGTGGACGAAGAAACCCTGAAAGGTCTTCTTAACGTCGATACCGAAACCTGGAAGAAAGAAGCCGAAGGCATTAAGGAATTCTATAAGAAGTTCGGCGACAGGCTCCCGAAGGAGTTGAACGACGAACTCGCCGCTCTTGAATCCCGCCTTAATTAAAAAGTCATAATTTTGCGACCTTTTGAGTTTTTGGCAAAACCTTACTCGGTT
>ENA-OPBO01000096-OPBO01000096.1-human-gut-metagenome-genome-assembly--contig:-NODE-96-length-74336-cov-23.865874_pt1 | contig 74336 bp, 66 predicted proteins | sample MGYA00241071_ERZ501458 | MGnify/ENA primary metagenome ERZ501458 (study PRJEB25962, sample SAMEA2042509) | human gut metagenome | biome: human gut; feature: human-associated habitat; material: faeces... | reverse complement strand
CTCACTCCCAGTCACTTGCCACAGTGACATTTGTCAAATCCCCTTACGGGCGCACCAGATACTCCTGGCGGCTGACCTCTGTGGCGTAAACCGCGGATTGAACGCCTCCCAGCCCGATCCAGACCTCCTTATAGACCCGCCCCGGATGGTTCGACATGTTGATCGACAGGATCTGCGACTTCTCCTTGTTCGTAAGGCCCAGCAGCGTCTGGATCGAATCGAAACGGTTCATGAACTTCCGCTGGTCCAGGAGTATCTTGCAGTCCGAGTTGTTGATGATCGCCTCCTTGACAATCGGCGACGAGATGATGTCCTGAACCTCCTGCGAAACCGTTACAACCTCGCCGAAATGCTTGCGCACGGTCTTGTACATGTACTGGAGATAGCTGGCCATATTGTTCGACGCCAGAGCCTTCCACGCCTCCTCGATAATGAGCATCTTGCGGATACCCTTCAAGCGGCGCATCTTGTTGATGAAGACCTCCATCAGCACGATCGTAACCACGGGGAACAGCTCCTTGTTGTCCTTCACGGCATCGATCTCGAAGACGATAAAACGCTTCGACAGCAGGTCGATCTCCTGCTGTGAGTTCAGCAGAAAATCATAGCGCCCGCCCCGGTAGTACGGACGAAGCGTCGTCAACAGATTGCTGATGTCGAACTCCTCGCGGCGAACCTCAATTTCCCGGCTCTCCAGATCCTCACGGAACTCGCCCTTCAGGTACTCGTAGAAGGTATCGAAGCACGGCTTGATCGAATGGTCGGCCTTGATGCGGGCGATGTAGCCCGAAACGGCATTACCGATCTCCGTAAGTTCGGTCTTCGAGACCCGCTCTTCGCTGCTCTTCCACAAGGTCAGCAGCAACGTCGCGATGCTGTCCATTTTCTCCGTCTCGAAGACATAGTCGTCCGTGTAGAAGGGGTTGAAACTGATGGGATGCTCCTCCGTGTAGGTGAAGTAGATCCCGTCCGCACCCTTTGTCTTGCGGCGGATCAGCTCGCAAAGTCCCTGATAGCTGTTACCCGTATCGACCAGCACGACATGCGTTCCCTGCTCCCAGTATTGCCGCACAAGGTGGTTCATGAAGAACGACTTGCCCGACCCAGACGGCCCCAGGACGAACTTGTTGCGGTTGGTGATGATGCCGCGCTTCATCGGAAGATCCGAGATGTCCAGGTGCAGCGGCTTCCCGCTGATGCGGTCGCACATCTTGATCCCGAAAGGGCTGCTCGACGACTTGTAGTTCGTCTCCTCGGTGAAGAAACACAGCGCCGGTTCGATGAACGTGTAGAACGACTCCTCGGCAGGGAAGTCTCCGGCATTGCCCGGGATACCCGCCCAGTAGAGCGTCGCGGCATCCACTGTATTGTGGCGAGGCCGGCACTCCATCAGGGCGAGCTGGCTGCCCACATCGTTGCGGATGCGACGCAGCTCCTCGGGATCCTCACTCCACGCCAGCACATCGAAATGTGCGCGAATCGAGGTCAGACCAAACGAGTGCGCCTCGTTCAGATACTGGTCGATCCACTGCTTGTTGATCTGGTTCGACCGAGAATACCGCGAGAGCGAGTGCATGCTCCGGGCCTGCTTCTCGAAGCGCCGAAGGTTCTCGGCACTGTCATCCAGAAACAGCCACTGGTTGTAGATGTGATCGCAGAAGAGCAGCAGCCCGACCGGTGCGGCAAACGACAGCAGACAGTCCGAACGATCCGTCGAGAGACGCTCGTAGCGCATATCCGAACCGACATGCCCCGGGAGATCCTCCGTATCGGAGAGCGTATGCAGACAGACATGCTTGTTCCCGACCCGGAAATCCTCCGAACTCATTGCCAGATCCTCCAGCGTCGTCGTATCATCCAGCGACAGGGAGAAATATTTCTCGATGAGGCCCGGCGTGTCGGCCGTGCCGACGATCTCCTCATCCGTGAGGCGGGTGAGCGTTATGAAACCCGAATCGTTGATGATGCGCTCGAACTGCTCCACGGATTCAAAGAACTTCACCGCACTCTCCCGATCGACATCCTTGGGGATGATATGACCCCGGCACAGCGTCGAGAAGTTCGACTGCATCCGGGAACGCTCCTTCGTAGTCTTCGTCAGGTACAGATAGCAGACGTGATTCAGGAACGGACGCTCGTTGAAATGCTGCTCGAACGACCGACTTAGAAAACTCATATCCCCGTTGCCGGTCTGCGGACGGTACTTCTCGCGAAGGAACCAGTCCTGCTTCAGGACAACGCTGTACTGCGGCAATACCCGCACGGCCTTGCACCACGCGGCATGGATTGCCTCGTAATCCGCATGTGTTACCGTGAAAAGTTCCGGCAACTCCACACGGAACGCGATCGTCAGATCGGCGTCCTTGCTGATGATGCATCCGTTTTCGACCGCCAGGAGCGGGAACTTGCTCTCCAGGGTCGTGGCTTTCATTACATTGCGCATGGCCGGTTGTTTTGAGGTTTGACGAACAGGTGATTGACACTTTTCCGATGGATCAGGTAGCGGGGATGACGGCGTGCAGCCGCCAGTTTCATCAGCCCGTATTCTCCGTAACGGGCGTTCAGATGGAAGGTTCCCCAAACCAGGAGCGATGCCGACACAACTCCGAAGAGGATGCACACCCATTGCTCAATCCCGATCATGTAGAGAATGACGAAGAGGATGAACACCGCCAACAGACCTCCGGCAAAGATGAACAGATACTGCGCCTTCAGTCCCTTGAACTCCACGCTGCACCCGATCCCCTTATTGATTGTGTATTGCATGGCTCGCAGGTTTTAGTAGAGGAAGAACGACCGCAGAATCGTCGCAGCAACGATCAGAAAGATACAGGCTCCGAACCACGACGCGGCGACCTTCGAAACATCCGGATCCCCCGACGTGAACTTGTTGTAAACCTTGATGCCTCCGATCAGCCCGATAACAGCTCCGATCGCATAGATCAGCTTCGTGCCAGGGTCGAAGTACGACGTGACCATGTTGGTCGCATCGTTGATGCCCGCCAGCCCATTGCCGCCCTGGGCAAGAGCTGACGCTGCGGTGAGGTAGATGATCACCACAGACAAAATATATTTTCGTTTCGTCATAAACGCTTCTTGTTGTTATGGTGCAGGGGGTGGATAGGCCCCTGCACCGGATTCGACTTGGATTTTTCAGTGGCTTGAGTGATAGCTGCGGCTATCCGTAATCTCTCTCTTTCATGGCTTGTGCGTTTGGTTAAACATAATTCTGGACATCAAAATCCTCGGGAGCAGAAACCTGCGAAGGTGGGCTTTCCGCAGCTCGTTCGGCAATGCGACGGTAATATGCCTTCAGATAAGAATCCATCAGATCGTAGACCTTGTCTGCTCCTTCGGGACTGGCTGAAACGATGGCCTCAAACATGTCCGTCTGTTCCAGCTCTACAAGCGTGCGTCCGACACGCTGCTTCTTCTCGTCCCCGGGGGTTGCTTCGTGCGCTACGGTGCGGTAGGCTTCGCCGATCTGTTCGAATTGAACACCCTTGGCCAACGATCGGCCTGCGGGAGGCCGCGATTCGTTCTCTTCTTCCTCCTCGCGATCCATTTCCTGATCCATGTCGGCCTCATAGTCCGAGGCAGCACTTTCGTCAAATGGTACGCCCTCCGGATCGGGTTCATTGCTCTCATCCGCAGGGGGAGTCCCGAAGACTACGTCCAACTTCTCCGGCGGGATCTGCCGGGGGTGTTCCGCACTTCTTTCGGGAGCAAATATATCGGCTTTTTCCTCCCCTTTTTCAGTTTCTGATCCTGTGGCAGTGGTTGGCGTCGGTTGGCGTCGCGAAGGTAGGACATAGAGGCTTTTTCCGACGATCGAACACCGCGACAAAGGCGGGGAATCCTCGACGCGAGACTCTTCAACAGCGGAGGTAATACGCTTCCAGTACAGAACCGCCCAGAACCCGTAGCACAAAACCAGCAGGATCAGAACAACGAGAATTGCGGCTTTCATAACTCCGGTTATTTCTGCACTGAATCCTCTTCATACTGATGGCAGAATCGCTCGATATGCTCCCGATTCTCCTCCAGGTGTTCTTGAAGAACCCGATCCAGATAGTCCGCAAGCGACAGATGACGGGAACCCACGACATCGACGATTGCAAGAAGCTGCTCGTAATACTGCGGCCGGACTTTAATCCGGCAATCCGACGCGAATCGCGTGCGCGGAGCATAGATAAAGCGTGTCTCATACGCTTCCTGATGACGCGCCCATGCGGAAGGCTCCGAATGCGCGGAACAATCCATTGCCGACTCCTGAGACGTGGTTTGCTTCATCCTTTTGCGATAGGTCCAGGCCCGATGAATAAAAAAGAGAGCAAGACATGCGACACCGGCCATAACAAGAATGGCCATAAACATTTTGTCTGTCATAAGAATTTAAGTTTTAGGGGTTATAAAAAATCTTTCAGCGAATGCTGCTGGAACATCTCGGCAATATCATCCCGGTGCTGCTGGAAATGATCCGCCATAACATTGTCGATATATCCGCCGACACTTATTTCGATCCCCTTCAATGCCAGAAGGTGTACCAATTTCAAGATGGCTTGATGCGTCGGCTGACTGATATACACGGATTGTCGCGCACGAAATTCCTTGACCTTCAAAAAGGTATCCTCGTAACCGCCGCGACGGCGCCGAGACTTGACCTTGACTGTTGAACTCTCATCCTCCGAAACCGAGGCTTCGGATTGTGCCGGTCCTGAAACTTCCGAAGCAACGCTCCGAGGATCCGCAGAGGGGGTCGGGGGCGCAGACTCCGAACGCACCGCAGATGCAGGATCCGCAATGAGATTGTCATCCTTGAACGATTGGATAATCATCGACTCATCCAATGCACCGGCTTTAACTCTTTTCGCCATCCCGATCCAGTTTTATGAGGGTGAGAATCTCTTGCGTCAGAGGCTCGATATTGCTGCCGCGAAGCTGACTCCGATCTGCGGGAAACAAGGTCGAACGGAAGATGGACCGATACGAGCCCGGAAGTTCCTTGCGGAAGCGTAGGCTGTTGGGAAGGAATGTCTTGAGGACTTTAAGCCCCAGGGTGGAAATTACCTGCTCATAGACTTCATACAACTCCGTCTTTTCGCGTCCGTCGACCATGTTCCAGACCAGATAGGTATCCTTGATGTTGGTAACTCCCGTTTTGCGAATCACGTCGTTTACAACCGTCATATACCGCAAGGTGCTTTCCAACACCACTCGGTCCGCACTGATCGGCGCAAAAATGTAGTCCATATTCGACAGCGCACGGATGACCGACGGATTATTGACCGTCCCGGGCAAGTCGAAAAACACAATGTCGAAATCGGCCTGCGACGTAATTCGCTCCGCATCGTCGATCGACTTTTCCGTACTGCTCTCGATCACCGGATAGGCCTTCTTGTTGAGACGGGTAAACTGCTCATAGGCAAGATTCCGATAGTATTCATCTTCCTTGGCCATCTTCAAATCACGACCTCGCATCTCAACAATAGAATGCTGCGGATAATCACAGTCGATAACAGCCACATCGTAGCCTTTTACATAGTGCAGATACGACGCAACAAGAACGGTGAGCGTCGTTTTCCCGGCCCCTCCTTTCTGTGTGGAGAAGGCCAGATAAATGGGGTCTTTTGCCATACTCTTTTCAGATTTAAGCATTCATGTATAAATCATTGATTCATAGAGCTTCATATTTATTGAAGCAATACAGGGATTCAGTCTATCCGCAGCGGACTGCAGATAGATTGAACCATAGTCATGTTTCATCTCTGATCCGGTGTTGTGAATCCATATTGAAAGCAGTGTATATGTAAAACAACAAAACAGTGTGTCCGCAAAACAGCAAAAAAACATGTCTGTAAAACAACAAAACTGTACGACAGCAAAACAGTGCACCAGCAAATCTTCACATCCATGTTGATCGAATTCCTTGTTGAAAAATTGAATGGCTGACTCATTGAATCGAATCAATACTGGTTTGTTTCCGGAAACAAAGAAAGGTGTATTTCACCCGTTCTATTCGGGGCCTTACGCCTGTGGCAGTGGTTGGCGTCGCTGTGGCAGTGGTTGGCGTCGGTAACTGATATACAACCGATTATTCTTCGCGGTAACTTTGTCCCGGAAAGCATTGACGGGACCCGATGTTCGCCTATTTATGTTGGCCGGCGAATAAGTGGAAACGGGGCGGTATGTTCGACCCGTTTTTGAGTCCCCGAAACAGTACCTGTTCGGGACTCAGCAAGCTGTGTTTTCCGTTACGCGAAATATTTTCGGTAACGCAAAACAGCTTGCCCGCAAGGGGGAGGAAAGCTCCTCCGAAGTCGTCGCTTTTTACCGGGCACCCCGTGTGCCGAGACCAGATTTTTAACCGCCGAAGGGTTTTCGCCCCCTTCGCGCTAAATTCGATGTCATGGAACAAAAAAAATCACCCCCAAAACGTGGAAAAGGAGGTAGACCGCCCAAAACAGACCCGGCAAAAAACTGCCTCATGGTCCGATTTACGGATGAAGAATACGCCCGTTTTCTGACCATGTTCGAGCAGTCCGGGGTCTTGTCAAAAGCACAATTTATCAAAGCAAGGGTCTTCGACGTGACTTTTCGCGTCATCCAAAAGGACCTCGGAACAATGGAAGTTGCGGCACGACTGACTACCTTCCTCGCGCAATTTCGAAAGATCGGAGTCAATTACAACCAGGTCGTAAAGGAACTCAACACCCATTTTTCACAGAAAAAAGCCCTCGCTTTGCTTTACAAACTCGAAAACGGAACACGCGATCTGATCACCGTAAGTGAAAAGATCCTTGCGCTGACCGAAGAATTCAGACAACGATGGTAGCCAACATAACCACAGGAAAAAGCATACTCGGAGCCTTGATCTACAACCAGCAGAAGGTCGATAAAGGTAAGGCTTCCGTGCTGGCGACAAGTCTTATCCGGGAAAGATCCGACGGAAAATTCGACGCTGCGCAGACGGCCGAAGAGATACTCGCCTGGATGCCATCCTGCATCCGAACGGAAAAACCGGTCGTTCATATCTCCCTGAATCCCGACCCCAAAGATGTGATTGACGACGACCAACTCGCAGAAATTGCACACGAATATCTGGAAGGTATGGGCTGGGGCGAGCAACCCTACATCGTCTATAAACACACAGACATCGAACGGACACACATACACATCGTTACGATTCAGGTTAATGCTAACGGGCGCAAGATCAACGACAGTCGCCGTAATGAACGCAGCGTGGCCATAACCGAGAGGTTGGAAAGGAAATACCACCTTCACCCGGCAAAAGGACAGAAAAGAGTATCCCTGTGGCAACTCAAACCCGTAGATTACAAAAAAGGCGACCTGAAAGATCAGATCGCCGCGGTCGTAAAACCCGCTCTTGCCATGTATCGGTTTCAGACAATGGGAGAATTGAGAGCCCTTCTGTCTTTATATCGCATCGGGATAGAAGAGGTGCAAGGAGTCCGTGCGGGGAAACCATTCCGCGGTTTGGTATATATCGCACTGGATGAAAAAGGAGAAAAAGCCCCCGTGTCGCCACTGAAAGCATCCCGTCTGGGAGACGACGCCTCATTGAAGAAGATCGAGAAAATTCTGGCCGGATCCGAGGAAAAGATCAAAAACGCCAACCTTCATAAAATGACACTGCATCATGTGCAGGAAGCGCTGATTGAGGCGCCATCCGAAGAGGCGTTGCGCGAGCATCTGAAAACCCATCACATCGATTTATTCCTGCGCCGAAATGCCCAAAACAGAATCACCGGTGTCACATTCATCGATCACGAGAATCGCTGTGTGTTCAATGGTTCCCGACTCGGGAAAGAGAATTCAGCAAACGCCTTCAACGAACGGTTCAGCGCCGTAAAGGAAACACGAGAAACCAGTCGCCAGGTCAAGAAAGATGCGAATATCAAACTCAAAAAACGATAAATTGAGACATCGTCATAATTTGATTGTGAGCAGTTCCTTCCAGTCGGTCGCATAGTGGGATGAAAGAGGCTCGGCACCAATGAATCCATCCGAATTTCGGAACAACAATTCGCTTCATCAATCCGTTCTTTCACAAAAAAATTGCTAACTTTGCAATATGGAGATTCGGAATCAATTAGTAGATCGTTTGATGAAGGCCGGCGCGTTTTGGTCCTATGACCGGGCGTCTGTCCGCCACTCAATTACGGATCGCCAACTGATAGAAGAGACACTCATCCGACTGGATATCGACGACATCGACCTGCTTTTCGAGCTGTTTCCCATGCGGAAAATCAAGAAGGTATGGTTGGAAACGATGGTCATACAAGGCGATTATTACTACTCTTTGAATCGGTTCTTTGCCTGGTATTATTTCAGCATCCGGCACCCTGACCGTTATCTGAAATCGATGCAAACCCGTCATTTGTCCAAATTCACGGCATGAAAGGAATTGCAAAACATACGCAACAAATCATCGAACCTGTTTCCCGGCTCGATTGTCTGAAAGGCTGGACTCTGGTCGGAGGTACGGCCCTTGCCATTCAGCTCGGGCACCGCATGAGCGAAGATCTGGATTTCATGCGTTGGCAGACACACAAGGGTGAGCGTATGGATGTGGACTGGCCGCAAATACACAAAGAACTGGAAACCGTTGCGGAGATCCAGTCCATGGACATTCTCGATCACAACCACGTCGAATTCATCGTGGCGGGAGTAAAATTCTCCTTTTATGCCCGGGAAAGCAAATCTCCGGTCAATCACACAGTCCCGTTTCTGAACCATATTGTTCTGGCGGATATGGAAGCCATCGCCGCAATGAAAATGGAGGTAATGCTTCGCCGCAGCAAGTTCCGGGACTATTATGATTTATATTGTATTTTCCAGCAGCAGCCGGATGTGATGAAATTTGTCAGGGCTGCCGGAGAATATTCAAACCATACGCTTAAAAGCAAGCATATTCTTGCCATGCTGACCGATCACCACCGCTTCGGGGAAGATCAGAATTTTGCACAACTGGAACCTCTATATTCTATCAGCGCTCAGGAGATAGAAACCTACATCAAAAATTTGCTGTTACCAAAGGTGTAGGACAAAGCAAACCTTCATAAACAAGGCCTCGAAAACAAATTCGAGGCCTTGCTCGTATCAACCAAACTGTTTTATTTTACCTTTGAGGCAAACTCCGGAGATGGCTTAAAAACCGGAACCATGTGAGCAGGAATAACAATCGTCGTATTTTTAGATATATTACGTGCTACCTTCTCGGCTCTCTGTTTGAGTAAGAAGGTACCGAATCCTCGCAGATAAATGTTCTCTCCGTGAATCAAGGATGAACGAACCTGCTCCATAAAATTCTCTACAACAGCGGAGACAATCTCCTTCTCAAAGCCAGTCTTCTCTGCAATCTGCTTTACAATATCAGACTTAGTCATAATTGTATGTTATTTTGTTTCTTCATTCTTGATTAAAAAATCAGAAAAGAGTTGCTTCAACTCAGAAGCATCCAACTTGTTGCTACTGATTACTACCCTACCATCAATAACATTAACTGTCAATCGCCCTCCAGTTACAGCGTGTTTGTCTTCTCCGACATAAAAGGCCGAAGGATCTGCAAGAACAGCATGTTGCAGGATCTTTTCCGGTTGTGAGTTCTCAATTACAATTGTTGCCATACCAAGACGTAAAAATAGTGAAAAAAATGGATCCTCCAACCATCCAGCAACGCCAACCTCTGCCACACCGACGCCAACCACTGCCACGGCCAGCAACCACGGAACATATTGCCCTGACCTACCGTAAATTCGTTCCCGAACCAAAACTCGGAAACTATGCAACAGGAAGACGATTTACGGGCCCTGGCCAAAGTCATGGATTTCATGCGGGCTATCAGCATTCTATTCGTACTGATCCACATCTACTGGTTTTGCTACGCATTGATTCAATCATGGGGAATCGACATTGGCGTAGTTGACCGGATCCTCCTGAACTTCAATCGGACATCGGGTTTATTCAAATCCCTGCTTTACACCAAGATCTTCGCCGTGCTGTTCCTGGCACTATCGTGCATCGGAACCAAAGGTATCAAAGACAGTTTCGTAACGTGGAAGAAAATCGGCATCCAGCTCGGCTGCGGGTTCATACTCTTCTTTCTGAACTGGAGGCTGCTCAATTTCAAGTCGCCGGCTGCTGGAATCCTGTATATCCTGACCTTATCGTTGGGATATATATCATTGCTCATGAGCGGCGTATGGATCTCGCGCCTGATGAAAAACCATCTCATGGATGATGTCTTCAACAATGAAAACGAATCCTTCATGCAGGAGACCCGTCTGTTGAGCAACGATTACTCGGTAAATCTGCCTACACGGTTCTATTACAAGAAGAAATGGAATCCGGGGTGGATCAATGTCGTAAACCCGTTTCGGGCAACGATCGTCCTGGGAACTCCCGGTTCGGGAAAATCCTATGCCGTAGTCAATCAATTCATCAAACAGCAGATCGAAAAGGGATACTCGATGTACATCTACGATTTCAAGTTCCCGGACCTTTCGGAAATCGCCTACAACCACCTGTTAAACCATCAAAAGGGCTATAAAGTCCTGCCGACCTTCTACGTCATCAATTTCGACGATCCCCGACGATCGCATCGCTGTAATCCCATCGCTCCGAAGTTCATGACCGACATCTCCGATGCCTATGAGTCGGCCTACACGATCATGTTGAATCTGAACAAGACGTGGGTACAGAAACAGGGCGACTTCTTCGTCGAATCGCCGATCATACTCTTCGCTGCCATAATCTGGTTCCTGCGCACCTACGACAAGGGACAGTATTGTACGTTTCCTCATGCCATCGAGTTCCTGAACAAACGCTATGAGGACATCTTCCCGATTCTTACGAGTTATCCGGATCTGGAAAATTACCTCTCACCATTCATGGACGCATGGCTCGGAGGAGCCCAGGATCAGCTCCAGGGACAGATCGCTTCGGCCAAGATTCCGCTCTCGCGCATGATCTCCCCGCAACTCTACTGGGTCATGTCGGGGGATGAATTCTCACTCGACATCAACAATCCCGAGGAGCCGAAGATTCTCGTCGTAGGCAACAACCCCGACAGACAGAATATCTATGGAGCGGCTCTCGGGTTGTACAACTCACGCATCGTCAAGCTCATCAACAAGAAGGGACAGCTCAAATCGAGTGTCATCATCGACGAGTTGCCGACCATCTACTTCAAAGGGTTGGACAACCTGATCGCAACAGCCCGCTCGAACAAGGTCGCCGTTCTGCTGGGTTTTCAGGATTTCTCGCAGCTCAAACGCGACTACGGAGACAAGGAGGCTGCCGTCGTCATGAATACCGTGGGCAACATCTTCTCGGGGCAGGTTGTCGGCGAGACGGCAAAGACACTCTCGGAACGTTTTGGAAAGGTGCTTCAGAAACGCGAAAGCATGACGATCAACCGGAACGAAAAATCGACCTCGATTTCGACCCAGTTGGAAAGCCTCATCCCGCAATCGAAAATTTCAACGCTCACACAGGGTATGTTTGTAGGGGCCGTTGCGGATAATTTCGACGAACGGATCGACCAGAAGATCTTCCATGCCGAAATTGTCGTAGACAGCGCCAAAGTCAAAGCCGAAACGGCCAAATATCGGAAGATACCCCTCATCACCGACTTTACGGACGAAGACGGCAACGACCGCATGAAAGAGGTCGTGCAGGAGAACTACGAACGTATCAAGGCCGAAACGAGCCAAATCGTAGCCGAGGAGTTGGAACGAATCAAGAACGATCCGGTGCTGTGTAAGCTACTACCGGAAAATAATCAATAAGGCAAACCGCCGCAAAATTGCGGCGGTTCTCTTATTGATTACGCGGTTTCAAGTTCTGGCTCTGGATCTATTGCATTGACAAATTCTATTAGGTGTGTATCTGTATTTTGCTTTGCAAGATTTCTAAAATTCCTTTTTAGCTCATAAGCATCATCGCCCGCCGTACTTATTAAATCAATGTAAAAATCCTTGTTTTGCAGAATCAACAATCGACATTCAGTATTAGTAATAATAGGCCTTATAATTTTATCAACTACATCTCCAGCTCTATCCGATAAATTGCCATGTAGTCTGAACCAAGGTTCGAAGAACTGGAATTTTATTGAACTAATTGACTTCTTACCATTACAGAAATCATTTCTTATGTCCTTAATTGTCGATTTTATTTTTCGTTTATCTAACTTTTCAATTATATTCTTAAAGCTATCAGGGAGAGAATTAAGATCCTGACTTCCAGAAGCAATGTCTATCAAATTTTTTTTGCCAAATTCTGTTAAATTATCCGGTAGAGATTTGATTTTAGCTAACAAGTATTTTGTTGCCACAAGCCAATAATCAGATGCATGGTTTGCTCTTTGGGCATACAATGTATCAACACTTATTTCAGACAATACTTCGATCGCTATTTTGTTAATATGGTCAGTTAGGGCATTGCTTATCCGAGTAGTCAAATCATAAAAAGATGCACGGGGAATTACATTTTTGATATTGTTTTTGCTTATGTTTTTATCCAAATCGTTATCCCACTCTGCTAAATGCTCAATAAATGCATCTTCTGTTACATTTATTCTATTCTTGATATTCTCAAACTGTGGCAATATTTCTGTAAGCGATAATTTATATCCCAATTTATGGTTTACCATATATTGCAAAGTGGCATTTAATAACGAATTATTCCAACCAACACTTTTAATCAGCAAATCTCCATAATCGGCATAATAGTCCAGAATCTCAGCGACGTATTTTAGATCTCCGCCATCTATTAAAGAGACTGCATGCCCATGCACTAATTGCATGGCAACTAAATCGTAATATCCAGATTCTTGGATATCACGGCCATCCGTCTCCAACTCAGAATGCAATTGATTTATGAGGTTCGCGTCTAACGTTGCACCCAAAGGACGTTCTTCGTTAGATGCTAATAACCGATAGGTCGCAAATATAACCCCGGCATTGTCTTTATTTACATCCTTCGTTCTAATACAATTAGTGATTGTTTGTAAAAGCGTTGTGAATGTGTAAGCCGAATCATTCTTCAACGTTTTTATAATATCCGCATGGTTAAAATTATCAGGCAATAAGCTGGCTAAGTAAGTGTCAAGAGCTTCTGAACTGGTTCTAATTTGGTAGTATTCATAAGCATTTGCAGGTGCATTATTTCGCGGGAAAACATCTGTTTTATTCGCGACTTGAATGTAGTCGATAAATGTTTTAGGTTCAACTTCTTTTGTCTCAATCAACGATACAAAATCACAAGGTAAATTATTGTCCGCAATAAACCATTCTATTTCATCTAATGTCTTGAAATAGTCGCCGCCATTAAAATCTGTGAATCGAACTATTTTCTTATATAGCTGGGCAATAACATGGTTTTGGGTTGCAGTATCTAAATGTAACAGCAATTTTTGATACTCAACAGGGAACTCTTGTTTGCTAATAGGCTCTTTTAATTTTATTTGTGCTATTCTTTGCCATATATGAAGAATATTATCATTCTTTCGAGTCAATGAGTGCAAACAATGGATGATCTTATCGACAAGCGCATTGTCCGTTTCCTTTGCAACTTCATCCAACACAATATCGAATTGTTTGTTGGATTCCGCGTATCTATTTATATCATGATCTCCATCTCCGTTAATACACTCTTCGATATATTTCTTCAACGGAATCTGTCGAGCATGTTCAATATCAACGCCATATACCAGAGCCGCAATTTCACGTTGAGTTTGCAGATCATTGGTTATTATTGTTTGAATACCCTTCAAATAGTCGCCAGACAATATTTGGTCTACCGGATTTTCAAGAATTTTTGTTTTCTTCAAACAAAATAAAGCGATATTTATCATAGAAATGGTGTCTCCCCACTCCTGCTTGAGTGCAACCATCTCATTTATAAATGAAATTATTTCACGTACATTGGCATTAGGATTAGTTAACCTGAATATCCGATTTATAGTTTCAGCGGTATCATTATTTTCTGCTCCAAATGCTTCGACAAAAAATTTATCAACAATGCTTCGGTAATCTGTAATTACAGGAGGAGCAACGCGATAGACAATCGGGAAGGTTTTATTGATAAAGTATCTGGTCAGTTGTTTCGTTTGTTCATCAGATTCATCCCCGAATGCACACGCCAAATGCGATTCATCGAAAGGTATAACCGCCCAAACATTTTCAAAACCGCTATCGGCAAAGAACGTATGGATAGAAGACCATAATTCTTTTACTTTTTCAGCTGGCAGGCGATCCATATTATCGAAAACCAGAACTAATTTTTGTCGACCTTCTTTTTTGATAAAATCAGAAATATCCTGCATCCATGCTTTGAATTCACAAACAGTTGGTTCGTCCTCACTCAAAGTCTCATAGCATACATCATTTTCGATTTTATCTTGATAAATAGCTAATAAATAACTCCATCCATATTTTTGAGGGTCTTTACGATGCTTTCGCCACCAAATACATGACGCAACAATAACTGGCAGTGCAGCTATCATAATAGATAATAAAGAGAACCACCATGTTGAAGGTGTAGGTTTTATTGCATATGCAATAAATGTAAATATCGGTGTCAGGACTGCAACTAAAAATGCTGCGACCATACCATTGCTGATGAGAGGATATTTTTCGGTGACAGTTTCAGTCTTACGGGCTAATAAATATTTCAACTTTTCAGCCCATGATACGGTTTTCTCGCCTCCTCCTTTGATTCTTATAGTCGTATCTCCGGATAAGATGCCATCATCAATAAGTTTGCTTGTCAGCAATTCCAATATAGATCGACGCTGCAAGTCTTCTTGATGTCCCCATGCGTCATATTCAAAGAAATAATAATTGTCTGATAATTCTTTTTCCAACATCTTGACAACATTAGACTTGCCAGAACCCCAAATACCTTCAATTCCTATAATTCGAGGTAAAGCGTTATCGTCATTCAAGGAATCATTTTGACGAAAGTGGCGAGCAATAGTTTTTGCTAACCGTTCTTGCGAACCTCCATCTAATTTATCAATGCCGCACGGTTTATTTTGAATAAACCGCGGATATTGCATCTGTTGGGATTGTAGTTTTGTTTCCATATATGTAACTTATTGATTATACGAACTCCAAATAGTTATCCCTGTTCACGACATGGAACTCGGCATGGGGATATGCTTCTTGGAACACTTTCGGAACATTGGGCATCTTGTTTCCCCATTTGAACTCCAACGCTATCAGGCTTTCTGCACTCTCTTCGATCAGATCTATTTCCTGCTTGTCATAGGTTCTCCAAAAGTAGAACTCCTTATGCAGCCCTTCATTGAAATTCGCCTTGCGCCGTTCTCCAATGATGTAGTTCTCCCACAGCGCGCCGACATCCTGCCGAATGGCCAACGGAGAAAATGCTCCGATAATCGCGTTGCGGATTCCATTGTCGTAGAAATACCATTTCCCAGCTTTCGTAACCTCCTTGCGGAGATTCCGCGAGTAAGCTCCCAGACGATAGACGACAAAGACTTTCTCCAACAAGTCGAGGTATTTTTCAACGGTCGTCTTACTCATGCCGAGCTGTTTCCCCAACTCCTCGTAAGAGACTTCGCTCCCTAACTGAAAGGCGATAAGCCGCAATAGGTCGCGCATCTTGCTCGAATTTTTCAACCCGTCGATCGCCAAAATATCTTTCAGCAAATATGCTCCGACAATATCGCGCAGATAGTCGGTCTTACGCTCGTAATTGTCCATCATCACCACCTCCGGATAGGAGCCGTAAATCAAGCGCGCTTCGAGGTTCTGACGGGTTTCGAGTGCTGTTTCCGTTTGCGCGATTTCCCGTTGAGAGAAAGGCGTCAGCAGGAATTGCGTACTGCGGCCGACCAGCGGCTCGCCCGTCTTGTTCAGCAGATCGAATGAAGACGAACCGCTGGCCAATACGCTTATACCCGGTATTTCATCGACGATCAGTTTCAGGATCCTGCCGATTTGAGGGATATTCTGCGCCTCGTCGATGGCCAACAGGTCGATACCCTCCAACAAATGCCGATAATTGGCGACCGAGCGATTTTCCAACAAAGCCAACGTATCGTAATCCTCGCCGTTAAGCATCATAGTTCGACCCGGGTAACTGTCCACGATCTTGCGCATCATCACCGTTTTACCCACACGGCGGGCACCGAAAATCAATACAGCCTTATTGGGTGCGATTCGTGCCGTAATTTTTTCTTGGAGTATTCTGTTTATCGTTTCCATATCTCTATCAAACCTTTTTGCAAATATACTCATTATTTTTCGCAAATGGCGATTTTTGCATAAAAATCACACTTCTAAATGACGATTTTTACAGCAAAGTCATTTGTTGCAACTGCCAATACTTTTCAAGAGTACAAACGGAACTTAAAAGACGTCCGGACCAAAAGCCCGGACATTTTCGTCTCTCAACACAGCTTAACACCGAACATCTGACCACTTGTCGATTCGGACATCCAGTTCGTCGAAAAAGTCATCAACGCCAACGGCGCCATCAGCAAGGGCCTTATCCCATGCACTCTGTGCCTGTTGCGGAGAAATCTTTACTCCGGGAAGGGCTCGCAGCTGTTCCAGAATCCGTTCAATCTCCGGAGTAAGATGCGCTATATCTACAAGGAAACGAGCCATGACAATTGTTCTTGAGAATCCACAATACAAAGATAGCAATTATGGAAAAGTACAGGTCAGATCAGCGCACTTTATTCTGACATATACACTTCAATTTTCCGCTTAACCGACGCCAACCACTGCCACACCGACGCCAACCACTGCCATAGAGCATCACAGCAAAAGCGAACAGTCATCTATCACCTAATTTCGTCCTCGACACCGATGTTGGTGAACTTAAAACAAATGTATTATGGACGAAAAAATCAAGAATGACGAGAAAAATGTAATGCTCGTCCGAGACGCCGGCAAAAACGGAAAAATCGAGGCGGTCTCACAGATCGATGAGAACGGCAACATCCAAACCGTCGCTGCCGCATCATCAAACCTGGCGAATCTGTTCAACGTCTACACGAACGATTCGGCAATCGAGGCATTTCTGAAGAAATTCATCGAAGAGATGCAGGCTCCGGTCAAGACGGGAATCTCCGACATCTTCATCATGCCGGTCGCCGTACTGGAGAAGCTCTTCAAGGTTGATCTGGATCCCCAACTGATGGAACATTACCGGGTCGACCCTGCGGTGGAACTCTCCCGCATCGAACAGCTCCGCGACGAAGGTCAACGGTTTCAGCCTATGGACATTTCGAAAATCGACCGGGCTGACATGGAGCGCAAGGGAATTCGCATGGAGGATCTGGAGCCGCATCTCAGAGCCATGTCCTACGGACACAAATCGCACGGTCTGATCGAGATGTATCCCGAGATGGAGTCGGGAGGAATGCGCGTAACGACCAAAGGGCGTGTCTCTCTGGAGGAGCAGCCCGATGGCTCGCTGAAGGTCATTCCGCACTACTATCGGGAAAAATGCGACCTGGACGCTCCGTTCCACGGAGTCCTGCTCGACGAGGAGACCAAACGCAACATCACCGAGACACGCCATGCCGGGAAGGTCCTTGAACTGGAGTTGGAAGAGGGCAAACTGACCCCCTGCTTCGTCTCACGCGACAAGTGGACCAACGAGCTGGTCGCCATGCCCGTTTCGGAGATCGAACGCTTCAGCCGCCTGAAGAACGTCGACCTGTCCGAAGGCAAGCAGATAGACCTTTTCTCGGGTCGCAAGGTTCTGCTCGAGGGCTATACGACACGCTCGGGATACAAGCGTGATGCCTACATTCAGATCGATGCCTCGGAGCGCAACATCGAATTCGACCACAGCGGCCTCGACCGCAAACGCTACCAGGAACAGAACCGCGGAATCTACCAACAGAAGCGAGTCGAAGAGGGAAATGCACTGCCGACCGAGCAGCGAAGCATGTTCATTCCCCAGCGGCTCTTCGGTGTCGAAGTGCCCAAAGAGGCTTACATCCAATGGCAGGAGGCGCTGAACTTTCCCGAAAAACAGAAGGACGTCAAAGCCGTCTACATGCGGGGGCTGCAGTTCCCGGGCAGTGCCGAACGGGTTGACCGCTGGGTGAAACCCAACTTCGAGGAGCAACGAATCCGCACCTATCGCTGGAACCCGGACTACGCCCGTCGACAGTCCAACACGACCCAGCAGCAGGCGCCTCAGCAGCCGGCACAAGCTCAGCCCGACAAACCGCGTGAGAGCCAGGCACAACCCCGGCAGGAGGTTCGTCAAAGGCAGGCTCCGCAGCAGCGGAAAGGTCGTTCAAAAGGTGTAGGAGGATTGTAGTATGCTGCTGTTCCTGTTAATCCTGCTTGCGATCGTATGCACGCTGTCGCTACTCATCGTCATCGTCCTGTTTCGACTTTGGAGAAACCCCGTCCCGGAAGATATGCCCCGGGACGGAGACGAAGACGAGGAGTCCTACTATGACGAAAACGGCGACCATATCTACTATGACCGCAAGTTGATCGCCTACAAGAAGCGCCACGAAGCACAGGGCGAAAAAGACAAAAAATAAACCACTGAAAAATCCAAAGCCAAACACATGAAAGTCATCATAGCTGAAAAGCCCTCCGTAGCAAGGCAGATCGCCTCGATCGTGGGGGCTACCATCCGCAAAGAGGGATACCTCGAAGGAAACGGATATACCGTCACCTGGGCCTTCGGCCATCTTGTAGGGCTCGCCATGCCTGAATCCTACGGTTTCAAGGGCTTCCACAAGGAGAACCTCCCGATTCTTCCCGAGGTGTTCCGACTGGAACCCCGAAACACGAAGTCGGGAAAAGAGTATAAACCCGACCCCGGAACGCTGAAACAGTTGAAGGTCATCAAAGCGCTCTTCGAACAGGCCGAACGCATCATCGTCGCCACAGATGCAGGGCGAGAAGGAGAGCTGATCTTTCGCTACATCTATCAGTATCTCGACTGCGACAAACCTTTTGACCGTTTATGGATCAACAGTCTGACCGATCAGGCAATCCGCGAAGGGTTGCGCAACATCCGGCCAGGATCGGAGTACGACAATCTCTATTTGTCGGCCCGAGCCCGCAGCGAGGCCGACTGGATCGTCGGAATCAACGCTTCACAGGCTCTGGCCATCGCCGCAGGGCGCGGCGTATGGTCGCTGGGGCGTGTCCAGACTCCGACGCTGGCTCTGGTATGCCAACGGTACCTGGAAAATCGGGATTTCACCGCTCAAACCTTCTACCGGCTTAAACTCCATACGGAAAAGGATGCCACGGCATTCAGCGCCCTGTCCGTCGACAAATTCGCATCGCAGGAAGAAGCCACACAACACCGACAGGCTGTTCTCGAATCGGCAGAGGTTCGGGTCATCAAGGTCGAAAGCCGTGAGACAACGGAGAACGTACCATTGCTGTACGACCTTACCTCTCTACAGCGGGATGCCAACCGGCGCCACGGCTTCCCGGCCGAAAAAACACTGAACATCGCCCAAGAACTCTACGAAGCAAAACTGATTACCTATCCGCGCACCGGAAGCCGGTATATTCCGGAAGATCTTTTCGAGCAGGTACCGGTATTACTTAACGCGTTGAAACTTCATCCCGAATTTGGACGCTATGCCCTTGAACTCACCGAAGGCCGATTGAACCGGCATTCGGTAAACAATGCAAAAGTAACCGACCACCACGCGCTGCTTATCACCGGGAATGTTCCGTCGAAGCTATCCGCCGAGCAGTCGAAAATCTACGACATGATTGCCGGGCGGATGCTCGAAGCCTTCTCCGAGGAGTGCGTCAAGGAACTCACATCGGTAAGAATCGAATGTGCCGGGCATCTCTTCGAAGTTCGGGCGACGACGATCCAACAGGCTGGATGGCGCAGGATCTGGCACGAAACGGAGGAGACTTCCGACGAAGAGGCCGCAGCTCTTCCGACGCTGCATGAAAACGAAGTGCTGCTCATGCGGGGCTGCGACCTGCTGGAAAAGGAGACTCGCCCGCGTCCCCTGCATACGGAGAACTCGCTGTTGGCGGCCATGGAGACCGCCGGGAAGGAACTCGACAACGAAGCCGAACGCGAAGCCATGAAGGACTCCGGACTCGGAACCCCGGCAACGAGAGCAGCCATCATCGAGACCCTCATCTCCCGCGAATACATCCGTCGGGAGAAACGATCGCTGGTACCCACCGAGAAAGGACTCTCCGTGTACAACATCGTCGCCGACAAACGCATCGCCGACGTAGCCCTGACCGGAGGCTGGGAACTCGCCCTGGCAAAGATCGCTACCGGCGAGATGAATGCCTTCACTTTCAAACATGGCATCGAGGTCTTCGCGACACAGATCACCAGCGAACTGCTCAAAGTGCAGATCCCGGCCTCGGCACCGGCATCGTGCCCGAAATGCGGAGCTCCGATGGCATTCTACCCGAAAGTGGCCAGGTGTCTCAACGTCGAATGTCAGTTGGTGATTTTCCGAACGATGGCCGGGAAGGAACTTTCGGACGAGCAACTCAAGACGTTGATCGAGAAAGGCCGTACCGGTGTCATCAAGGGTTTCAGTAAAAAAGACGGTGACACCTTCGAAGCCTCCGTAGCCCTGAATGCCGATTTCAAAACGGAGTTTACGTTCGAAGAGCGCAAACAAGCCCGAAAACCCGGATATAAACCTCGGAAATAATTCGTATATTTGCCGCTGAATAAACTTGTCATAAACACGTTGTGTTCGGCAAGGATTTATTCAGTGGCTGGCGCTTCGAGGGGACTCGGAGCGCCTTTTTAACCTCATCTCCCAACCACTGAATCATCCAAAATATGTCGAACGGTCAAAACAACGTCCTCATCAACGGCTTATCCTATTACGGACTTTCACTCCTGTCCTTTTTACTGGACAGCCATCCCGACCTTGCCGCGGACAGCATTTTAATTCGCTCCCGGGCAGATCGTGCGGCCGAGGCATACAGCCAGGCGATCCGCAATGGAGCATCCCGCGCTGATGCCGACGCACAGGCTGCGCGGATCCTTTATCAGGGGCTTCACTTCTCGTTATACAACACCATCGTAAATATCCTTTGGGACGAGTTCCAGGACCTTGTGCCCGAAGAAGAAGCCCGCACTATCGCACGGGACATCCTCCCTCATGCCGCATTCCTCAAACAGGAATACGACCTAAACGATGATTTCGACACATCGCCGGAGTATCAACGCTTCTATACCGAGTTGGTTGGGACGATACAAAATCTGCTCGACTATGGCGTACAATAAAACCGAACATCTGCGACGCAACATCGACGCGATACGCACAGCGTTTCTCCTCGAAAAGGAGGGGCGGCCTGCAACGGCGGCAGAGCAGGAGATTCTTCGATCATACAGCGGATTCGGAGCCATCAAGGAGGTGCTGGAAGAGTTGCCTCTGAAGCGTAACACTCATCTGACGCCTCTGATTGAAGAGCTGCACGCCGTACTGAAAGAGAACTCGGCTAACGACGCTGCCTACAAGCGTTATTTCGACAGCATCAAGGCGTCGGTACTTACCGCCTTCTACACACCTCCGCAAGTTACGGAGGCAATCGTCCGTATTCTACACGATCAAGGAATCCAACCGCAGAGGCTCCTCGAACCCAGTGCCGGTGTCGGAGCTTTTGTCGATGAGATTCATCGTCAGAATCACCAGGTGGAGGCGACGTGCTTTGAGAAAGACGCACTGACGGGTCTTATTCTCAAACACCTGCACCCCGAGGATCAGGTCAAGGTTCAAGGTTTCGAAACCATGGATCCGGCCTATGACGGCTATTTCGATCTGGCAATAAGCAACATCCCATTCGGAGACGTTGCCGTCTTCGATCCTGCCTTCTCGACATCTCACGATCCCGTGCGACGACAGGGAGCTCATGCCCTGCACAACTATTTCTTCATGAAATCTGTCGATGCTGTCCGCGAAGGCGGTGTCATTGCCTTTATCACATCGCAGGGTGTAGCCGACGCGGAGCGGAACCGCCCGGTCCGCGAATGGCTCATGCAACGCTGCGACATCATCTCAGCCGTGCGGCTCCCGAACAATCTCTTCTACGAATATGCCGGAACAGAGGTCGGAAGCGACCTGCTCGTGCTCCAAAAGAAAACCGCACAGCAAGCACTCTCCGTGCGGCAAAAACACTTTATCGAGACGCGCAAACTCTCGAACGGAATCTCCGTGAACAATATCTTCCGTTCGTTGGATCGCGTCGTGCAGACTTCGGCGCTCGTAGCTACGAATCCCTACGGACAACCGGCCATGGTTTTCACGCACGTCGGAAGTGTTCAGGGCATTGCCTACGATCTGGAGCGGATGCTTGCGGACGACTGTAGCGAATACCTCGATCTGTCTCTATACAGGAAACATCAGCAGGCCGAGGAACCGGTTATCCAACATCAACATGACAGTCAGGCGCAGGTTCAACATGAAACGCCCACCGAAAGCCTTTCAGAACCAAAGGTTGAGTCTGCTCAAACCCAAGAAACATCCCTGTTTCCGGAGGCTGCCATACAATCCGTCCGAGCCACAGAGACGCCCCGCCAACGTCGAACGGGACGAAACAACGGTCCCCGCCGAGCTGGGGAGGTACTCTCCGAAGTCCTTGCTGATGTCCGACAGCGCATGGAGGCTTACCAGGCACAGCAAATGCCCGAACCCGCTCCCTTCAACGAGGAACCGGAACCCTTTTGGCAGGCAACGGATGAAGACTGGGACGATCTGAACCGATGGATCGACGAACGAGAGTCTGTTACGAACGCCGCAGCGGAAGGCTATCACCTGAATCCAGAAACGGGAGAAATGATACCCATCGAGGAGGTTGTGGCCGAGGTCGTAAGGGAAGAGGACCCCGCACCCGTGGAAACACCGGCCGAAGAATTGCCGCCACTCGGCTTACAGCAGGACTGGCAGCCCTCCGAACAGGATTGGGCGGAATTCGGAGCGTGGAGCCATGAGCAGCAGCAACAGGTCGAAGCGCAACAGCCGCAACAGCCGGAAGAATCGCTCTCCCAAGAACCGGCGGCGATTGAAAATGCGGCGACTCCGGAGCCGGAAGTTCCGAATATCGCCGAACCGGAAATCACCGCTACACCAGCAGGGAATAAGTCCCCGCAAGCAGGCTTTACAGGCTCTCTGTTCGACCATATCAACGAAGATGCACGGCAACCCGGCGTATCCGCCGAGCGTGATATAACACCGGAAACACAGGTTGAGCCACTGCTGACTCTTTACGACCTGCTGGGATTCTCGGCCGAGGAGCGCAGTCAGGTGAACCGTCCCCGCCGCAGAAAGCCAAAGCCGAAGGTTGAAAAACCGGCGGTCGAAGAAGAACGCTTTGTCGAATGGCGTGAAGAGTTGATGATAGCCCGCCATGAACGCCTTGAAGCTGAAAAGAGACAACAAGACGAAGACAGCACTTCTGCAAAGCCCCGGCATGAAGCGGCAGAAACTTCCGCGGCAACGGCTCCCGAAGCTCCGCAGACACAGTCAGTGCCGGAGAGAAGAACGGGTTCCAAGTCCTCGGAACCGCGCAAAACCGCATCCGAGCCAGCCCGGAACAAAGAAACAATTACTCCGCACCGTTTTCTTGCGCCCGTCCTCGAACATTACCGCGAGGGGACACTTGTGGCTGACGAAGAAGGGCGCATTGGTAATATCCGCGGGCTTAAAGGTCCCCGAACAATGTTTCACCCGCTGGAACTGCCCGAAGAGCAGCGGATGCAGGCATCCATGTACATCGAATTGCGGGACACGTATCACCACCTCTACAACAACGAAGCGGACCGGCACGAAGCAAATCCTGCCCTGCGTGAAATGCTCGGCAGGCTCTACGACAACTTTACGGAACGATACGGAGAGCTGAATGCTCCCCGCAATGTCGATTTTATCAAGATGGATCCCGGGGGCGATGAGATTCTCGGGCTGGAGCGATATGTAGACGGGAAACGGCTCAAGGCCGATATTTTCGACCATCCGGTATCTTTCAAAACCGAAAAGATGGAAAAGACCGACGATGTTCACGTCGCATTGGTGGCCAGCCTGAACCGCTTCGCCGACGTGAACCTCGAATATATCGCTCAACTCACCGGAGCCAGTGAAGACAACGTTCTTGAACAACTCCGGGGCCGGATCTTCTTCGATCCCGATACGGATGGATACAAGATCGCCGAGCGGGTAATTGCCGGCAACGTCATCGAAAAGGCGGATCGCGTGCAACGCTATCTCGACGCTCATCCCGACAACAAGGCAGCACAGGAGACTTTGACGGCCTTGCGGGAAGCGACGCCCAAACCCATCGCTTTCGACGACCTGGACTTCAACTTCGGAGAGCGATGGATTCCTGTCGGCATCTTCGAAAGCTATGCCTCATGGCTCTTCGAGACAGAGGTGAAAATTGACTATTTGCCGGATTTGGATGAGTATAACATTTCGGCTCGGGATCCATATAACATCAAAATTCTACATGAGTATGCCGTGAATGCCGAATCACGACGTTACACGGGATTACACCTGCTCAAACACGCTCTGCACAATACCATTCCGGACATTACGAAGAAAATCAGGAAACTCGTAGACGGTGAGATTATAGAAGTCAAAGTCCGCGACGGAGAGAAAATCCAGTTGGCAAACAGCAAGATCGACGAGATTCGAAACGGATTCTCCGACTGGCTCCGCGATCAGTCCATGGAGTTCAAGGACCGACTGGCGGATACCTACAACCGCCAATTCAACTGCTTCGTAAGACCTCACTACGACGGTTCGCACATGGACTTCCCGGGGCTTGACCGGAAAGGGCTCGGAATCGAAGATCTGTATCCGAGCCAGAAGGATGCCATCTGGATGGATATTCTGCTGGGAGGTGGTATCATCGACCACGAGGTCGGAGGCGGCAAGACGCTTATCATGTGCTGCGGCGCGTTCGAGAAGAAACGACTCGGCATGGCACACAAACCGATGATTATCGGTCTGAAGGCCAACATTCACGAGATTGCAAGGACTTTCTGCACAGCCTATCCGATGGCACGGGTTCTCTACCCGGGCAAGGAAGACTTTACACCCAAAAAGCGGGAACAGATCTTCCGCCAGATCAAGAACAACGACTGGGACGCCATCATTCTGACACACGAACAGTTCGGAATGATTCCCCAGTCTCCCGAAATTCAGCAGGAGATCCTCCAGGCCGAGCTCGACAGCGTTGAGCAGAATCTCATGCTTCTCAAACAGCAGGGGAAGAATGTATCCCGACGCATGATGACCGGATGTCTGAAACGCCAGGCCAACCTCGAAGCCAAACTCCAGAAGGTGCAATATGCTCTCGATAACCGAAAGGACGACGCTGTGGACTTCCGCCGGATGGGAATCGACCATCTCTATGTGGACGAGAGCCACAAGTTCAAGAATCTCACATTCACAACGCGACACGACCGTGTGGCAGGACTCGGGAACCCCGACGGCAGCCAACGGGCGCTCAACATGCTCTATGCGTTGCGGACCATCCAGCAGCGTACAGGTCGCGACCTGGGGGCCACGTTCCTTTCCGGAACGACCATCTCCAACTCGCTGACGGAACTCTATCTGCTGTTCAAATATCTGCGCCCCAAAGAACTCGAACGGCAAAACATCCGCACCTTCGATGCCTGGGCAGCCGTATTCGCCAAGAAAAGCGTCGACTACGAGTTCTCCGTTACCAACGAGATCGTGCAGAAAGAGCGCTTCCGCTACTTCATCAAGGTACCCGAACTGGCTGCTTTCTACTCCGAGATTACGGACTATCGCACGGCCGAGGACATCGGTATCGATCGTCCTCAGAAAAACGAGATCCTGCACAACATTCCTCCGACGCCCGACCAGCAGGACTTTATCGAGCGACTGATGCAATTCGCCAAAACAGGCGACGCCGAACTGCTCGGAAGGCCTCCGCTCTCCGAATCCGAAGAGAAGGCCAAGATGCTCATCGCGACGGACTATGCCCGCAAGATGGCGCTCGACATGCGTATGATCGCCCCCGAGCTATACGGAGATCATATCGACAACAAGGCGAGCCATTGTGCGGCACAGATTGCAGCGTACTATCGTCGCTACGACGAATACAAGGGAACACAGTTCGTGTTCTCGGATCTGGGAACCTACAAGTCCGCCTCGGAGTGGAATGTATACTCCGAGATCAAGCGCAAGCTGGTCGAAGAATACGGCATACCGTCTTCGGAGGTCCGGTTCATTCAGGAAGCAGGATCCGAGAAGGCACGTAAAGAGTTGATCGACGGGATGAACACGGGACGTATTAGGGTGCTGTTCGGTTCGACCGAGATGCTCGGAACAGGTGTCAATGCCCAGCGACGTTGCGTAGCCATTCATCACCTGGACAGTCCCTGGCGTCCCAGCGATCTCGAACAGCGCGAAGGTCGCGGCATTCGAAAAGGAAACGAAGTGGCGAAGCTCCATGCCGACAACAAGGTCGACGTAATCATCTATGCCGTGGAAAAGTCGCTCGATGCCTACAAGTTCGGGCTTCTGCACAACAAGCAACTCTTTATCCGACAACTCAAAAGCAACAAACTCGGCATGAGAACCATTGATGAAGGCAGTATGGACGAAGGCAGCGGCATGAATTTCTCGGAATACGTCGCCGTCCTGTCTGGCAATACCGACCTGTTGGAAAAGGCTCGGCTGGAGAAGAAAATCGCAGCGCTGGAGAGCGAGCGGCAGAGCTTCGCACGCAACAAGTCGTCGAGCCGGTACCGGCTTGAGGGACTACGCACGGAGATGGGACGCTACAAGGAGCTGTCCGAACGGATTGAAAAGGACCTTGCAGCCTTCAAAAGCCGCGTCGAATTTAATGAAGACGGCTCGTACAAGAACCGGATCTCGCTCGACAGCGTGCAGACAAGTGATCCCCAACTCATCGGCAAGACCCTGAACCAGATTGTCAAATCGGCCGTTACAGGAAAAGATCCGCAGAAGATCGGATCCATATACGGATTTGAGATTGTCGTCAAGAGCGAGCGCACCATGAAGGAGAATTTCGAGATGCTGCACAACCGCATCTACGTTCGCGGTGAAGGTGGGTACCTCTACCAATACAACTACGGCAATCTGGCAGGTGATCCTCGCACGGCTGCCATGAATCCAATCAATGCACTGGGTACAATCGAAAGTATTCTGGAGAAGATGAAAAAGGATTATGCCGAGTGCATAAAGGACATTCCGCAACTTGAAGCCATCATAAACAGCTCCTGGCGCAAGGAGGCGGAACTGAATGCCCTAAAAACAGAAATGGAGGGTCTGGACCGGCGGATACAACTCTCGCTGAAACCCATTTCAGAGGAGACTGAAACTGGAACAGACGACGAAATAGAGGTCGATCCCGAGCAACAGCAGATGCCTGCGACAGAGGAAAACCATACTTTGAACAACATTCCAAACCGGTTGCAACAGATTGCTGCGGCTTCTGAAGGACACATAGTCATTGCATCCATACCAAGATATGATACGAACAAAATCCCTGGGAAAAAGATGAAATTGTAAAGTAAGAGCCGCGAGTAATCTCGCGGCTCTTTTTGCAATCAAACAGTTCCTTTCCGAAAGTTTCGGAGTTTATCAAAATTTTCCTCGATAAATCGCAATACATCGGTCTCTCGATAAAAAGCCTTTTGATTCAACATCTTATAGGGCAAACCATACTGCGTTCGATAGCGCTGAAGCGTTCTTTTGCTGATGTGCAACATACGACACAGATCGTAATTGTCATACAGTTTTTCACCATTCTCAACCATGGGATATTCTGATGCCTTCGAAGGCTTCTGATTCCGCTCGATGCGTTCCAGCAAATCCATGATCCGGTGCATCCAAATATCGAAGTATTCTTTCTCCAGAAGCATGGAAATCACTTTTTAAGAGTATGACGAATCTTTTCATAATGGGCCCGAAGCTCCGAGAACTGCTCGGCTCGGCACTTGATCGTTCGCGATTCAAGGGCCCGCTTGATAGCGCCAAGCGTATAATAATTTTTACCGCCGAGGTTGGAATAAGGAATCTCGCCTCTGCTGCGAAGCCGTTGCAGAGTCCGTTCGCTGATTTGTAGATATCGGCAGACGGCATAACTGTCTACCCACATCTTGTCAAAATCTTCAGATGCCTGGTTTGTCTCCAAAACGTAACGCTCTATTCGCTTCAGGCGTTCTATTATCTCATTATAGACTTCTGACTCTAACATAACAACTTACATCTTTCCATATTCTCCATGGGCAAAGTAAGGGATTATATTTCAATGATATAAAGAGCAGGCATAGAGTAAAATATCAACTATTTTCTCATCGTTTTCACTAAAAAAATAGAGAAACCAGTTTTTTTGTACTGATTTCTCTAAGTTAAAACAAGATATAGAGTTCGCTGATTATCAAGCGCAATAAACTATCATACAAGACATTACAAAATTACCACACAAAAGAATACTCTATACTTACCCTAAAATAAAAATTTACCGTTTTGGTCGGGTACGATTCATCTTCTTTAACAATGAATCAATCAGAGAATCCAAATATGGGGTGGGATTATTGCGAAGACTCATATCATAGAATGTCCGTGAAAAATTGGTATTGAATTCGATATTGAAGACTTTCTGAAGAAATGTCGCGAGTCGAGTCAACGAAATTGGGCCAAAAGAGCCCTTCGCATGCAGCGCAAAGATTAATTCACAAAGATCTGTTTTACTATCCATCCAAATAAGACGTGTATCAGACTGCGCTACGAAGAAATTTGAATCGAGCTCCAATAATTCATTGAGTAAATATTGGCTTAACATGTCACCGGCAAGTATTTTGGCAACACGAAAATCTCCAAACGTCGAAAACTTGGGATCCCGCTCAAAATAAAAACTATCGGTATATTGCCCGACATCAACTGAGATATTTCGCAAAAAATATAATTTATCCAGGTGAGTTGCTCCACTCCGATAGTATCTATAGAAGTCAAGCCTTTTGTGATTGTAATCCTGGATATTATCCAACTCGCTGTTCAAATAGGCTTTAACCGAATCTGGGCCTGACACCGGACGGTTCATCTCAATATTATAGATTTTTCGATAATAGATCAGTTTACAAAAAATCCGAGGTTTAATCTCTTTGAAAAATTCTATCTCGTCAGCTTCTGATTGAAATTCATAAGTTGAAATAAACTGTTTCAACTTATCAAACACCTTTTCCAACAACTGCGACACAGCCTGTGCTCTTGAGATGATTTGGACATTGGAAGACTCAATTTTAAGAACATCCCGTTCTGTCTCCTTCTGTAAAGTTAGAATGTACGAGGTCAGCATAAGATTGGGTTTTCATGAACGTTATAAAAATATGAAAAACAACGATTCCCCGATTCTTCATAAAGACCTAATATTTTTCCAAAAAAAATATATTACTTAATATATTAAGAGAAATCAATGAGTTAAAAGATCTTTATGAGTAATACCTATGTCAATATCGATCACAATTTGGACAATCACACGGGCCACAATCTCCTCGGCACGAATAGTTCTCCGCAAAAAAAGAAATTTAACAAAATTTCAAGAACAATCCGTTGCAGGTTATGGCGGCCCACGATCTTGTTCAACTTTGAAGAAATTCAGGACCTCCAAGACACATTGAGTAGAGAGTCTTCCTCTCTCCAACAATATGGCCGTGAGACAGTTTTTCAGGCTGATATGTTCTGCAGACAAAACGAGCTTCATTGGCGAACTAAAAATAAGTTGAACCAATGGAGTACTTATTCTGAAAAGAGCGCGAAAAGTTCGGATTTAAGATTCTTTCACAGATTCACTCTTCTTTCGCATTTGCCCGGGTGTGCGACCAAAATTCCGCCGACAATAATCCGAAAAAGTGGACGGCATATTGAACCCGTTGCTTTCGGCCACCTGGTAAAGCGGAAGGTCCGTATCAAGCAACATTCGCTTGATACGCTCCTTACGGAGCTCACGCAACCATTCCGACACCGGAATGTCAAACTCCTCCTTGAAGCGCTTGCGAAAAACAGAGCCAGACATACAGCAAGCACGCGCCAACTCTTCGCTGGTAGTATTTCCCGTTACTTGATGTTGCAAGGCCTGCAGCCGTTCTCGGAATTCGAACGGATTGAAATCCGGGAGCAACCGTCCGAGAGAACGGAAATCCTTGTCTGTAAGAAATGTTGAATCCGGATTTTTCCCGGATGCAGGGCCACGATGCCGGTATTCGCGAAGCACGTTGCTCATGATCAAATTATATAGGAAATTCAAATGTGAATATCCTTCGCTGTTCACAGAAGCAACGATTCTGACACATGACAAAAATCCCTCTCTGTTACGGGTTCGATAATAGTGCTGATAAGTATCAATAAGGAATCCGAGGACTCTATTATCCGGGCAATAGGCCGCCAAAATATGAAATTTAATCTCCTCATGTGGCTGTTCTGGTGGCACTGCATGATAACATCGAATTTGATTAACAAGCCAACGTACGGCTGAAATATTATTTGCTGAGCATACCAGCACAGTCCAGGTAACAGGCCGCGTAATTTCAACTTGACGGAATAACGACAGAACCTCCTGAAACCAGGCATTCCACACAGTTCGAGACGCTATCTGCACAAGATTTTCGCTCAACAATCTCATTCTTCAACAATTATAATCAAAGATAAGATTTTCTAATTATTGGACCAAAGATAGACTATAAAATTGTTTTATTAAATTCAAGTCCAAAATCTGACATTTATTACCGAATTAATCATCCTTTTTTGCTTCTGACATTTGCGGATCAATAAAAAAAACTATATTTGTAGAGCGATTGGGCACGAATCTCAATCGAAGTATACGAGCGTTATGCTGATCTTGTAGTTTTGGGAACCTGAGAAATTTTCAAACTTGGCACAAGAGATGGCATAGCGGCTTTCACGATTGCGTGGGCTGCTATCACCATATTTTGTGCTAAAGGTAATCTCAGGACCTCCAAAACCCAATATGGCCGCAGTTCCACGCTTTGTGTATATTAAGGTCGGCACATATGACCCGACTTACAGAGGAAGCAGAATGGATGTCGTGGAGACCCGAAAATTTCGAAACAGATCGGAAAACCGAACCCGATAACAAATATATTTTATGTCAACCGGAATCATTCTTATTGTCATCGTGGCCGTGACCGTCATCCTATTGGTTACGTGGGGTATTATCACCTACAACAGCCTCATTTCCAAACGCAACCGCGTCAAACAATGTCAAAGCGGCATCTGTGTGGTATTGAAGCAGCGCAACGACCTGATTCCGAATCTCGTGGCATCGGTCCGGACCTATATGGGCTACGAAAACGAGCTCCTGACGCGCATCGCCGACCTGCGCTCTCGGACGGCCGCGGCTCCGGAAGGGGAGCAGATCCGCAACGGCGGTGAGATCTCCGCACTGCTGGGGCGTCTGAACATCGCCGTGGAGAACTACCCCGAATTGAAAGCCAACGCACAGTTCCTGCATCTGCAAGGTCAGATCGCGCAGATGGAGGACGAGTTGCAGGCCATACGACGCACCTGCAACGCCGCCGTCACGGACTACAACAACGCCATCGAAATGTTCCCCTCGTCGATCATCGCCGCATGGCGCCGCCACACGCAGGAGGAACTGATCGAAATCCCCGAAGAAGAAAAACAACCGGTTTCGGTCGCCGACCTCTTCCGCTCATGAACGCAACGATCGACTTCAAACGGCTTTCCGGCAAAATGAACCGGGAATTGACGCGCATCGCCCGACTGCGAAGGGTCGTACGCGCGCTCCTTGTGATCGTCTATTCGGTAACACTTCTGTGGTTCATTTTCTGTCTCTTCGGCGGCTACCTGCTCGCCTCGTCAGATTATGCAACGAACGTACAGACCAGTCAATACATCCTTTACGAGTTCATCTTCTTCTGTGTACTGCACTTTGCTTTCATGCGGGGACTCCAGTCACTCGGCGAACAGGAGACCGTGCTTATGGGACGCATCATCGGGGAGCTTTTTCCCGAAGCCCGGTTCAACCCTGTCGGCGCGGTCAATCGGGAGGCGCTGGCATCCAGTCGGCTCTTCAGTGAATCCACATCTCTGACAGGAATAGACACAACCTCGTATGGCAGCCTGGAAATTCCCGTCGGAGAACAGACCATGCAGGTATATGATGTGGGCATCACGCCGTTACAAGGAAAAGATCTTACCGCCAATCCGCTCACTATGCTGTACCGGTCCGTGGTCCGGCCCATCTTCGGAACGCGAGTCGAAAGCACCATGCATACGTTCCGCGGCATGTTCGGATACTGCCGTACGCAACGCGAGTTTCGCGGGTATGTTCTGTTGTTGCCTGACCACCTGGAAAACAAGGTCGGCTATTTGGCGCAGTCCATCCAGCGCATCCGCCAGAAGAATGGTGCCAAGTTCGTCCACCTGGAAGACCCCGAATTCGAGAATCTCTTTGCCGTTTATGCCGACGACGAGGTCGAAGCACGCATGGTGCTGACTCCTGCCATGATGCGCCGCATGACTGAATTGAGGCGATCGTTCAACAGGGATCTGATGATCTCTTTCAAGGGTGATACCCTTTATTTTGCCTCCGAGACTCCGGATGGATTCCTTCGACCAGGCCGCAAATCGCTCGGTGACGAACGACTGCTGGAGCAGTTCTGGCACGAAATCAACTTCTGCCGCACAATTAAAACTGAAATGAAATAGGAACTCAAACAATTCATTACATAAACCTTAAATCCTTCTTATTATGAAAAAGTTATCACGACTCGCCGCTATTGCCGGCATGACTGCACTGCTTGTCTCATGCAACAACGTCAGTTCGATGCTCGGCGGTGCCAAGTATCCGGCCGATCAGGCGGATTCCTACGCCAAAGCCGTGGAAATCCTCAAAGAAAAGGTCGACACGACGAAGTTCAAGATTTTCGCCATGCGTTTCCAGGAGGGAGAGGAACTATCGAACGATTTGAGCAGTATCTCGCTTGATATGGTCAATGCGGATAACTATGCCTTCCGCCAAGCATACTATATGGATGGCCGCGTAGGTAATATGAATGACTACTCGACGAGCGTCAATGAGATCGACTATGCAAAGATCAAGGGCATCAGCCTTTCGAAAATCGACCCTGCAGCGATCGGACGCCAGATCGAAGAGGCGAAACAGCTCTTGCCCGAGGGACACACTTTCAAATCGGTAAGTGTTTATCAAATCGACGAAGTGCTTCCCCGAAGCACCAGCATGATGAACCGAGGTAAAAATATCGGCGGTCAGGAGGCCAACTTCAAAATCTGCTTCACGGAGGACGGCAAAGAAACCGAGACCTCTGGCGGTCAGGTGACGCACCTCTACTACGAAGCCAATATCATCGTCAATTCCGACGGCTCGATTACGCCCGAAGAAGAATAACTGTTAAACCCGATAACGACCTATGAAACGTACACTTCCCTTTATTGCGCCGGTCAAGGACTCCACGCAGAGTGCCATGCAGCGCGACCTTTATGACAAGAGCATCGACCTGTACGGTGAAGAGAAATACGTCGAGGCATTCCATACGCTGCTCGACCACCTCAATCCCGAATTCCGCACCAAGTACGGCAATGCCGCGGGGACGGAATTCCACCTTCCGCACGGCTCCATCGTCGTCAACGTCCGTCTCAACAACGAGATGATGTACATCGACGCCGACTTCTTGAACCTTCCGGCCAAGGGCCGTGTAGCCATGTTGCGCCAGGTGGCCGACATGAACATCAACCGTCTGTTGCTTCCGCGCTTCACGAAGGAGAACGATCGGCTGAAGATGGAGTACCACTGCCCGCTTGCAGAAACACACCCGCATAAGATTGTCAACATCATGCAGAACATCTGCCGCGTGGGCGATCGCTACGACGACGAATTCTGCACGAAATTTGGAGCCACGCGCTGCTACGAACCCCGCGTAACTCCCTATCCTGCAGAAACCGTAGACCGCATCTACGAGGCGATCCAGTCGCTTGTCAAAGCGACGCTCGACGCTGTCAAGGAATACAACGACCAACGCCGCTACGGATATTCGTGGAATGTCATCGACACGACTTTCTACCAGATTTCCTATTTTGCACAGCCACAGGGTCAGTTGGCAAACGAGATCGACAAGGCCGTCGAGGATATGGATGAGGAGTTGCCCGTAGCCGAACTCGTCATGAAGGGCATGAGCTTCCTCGAAAAGCTGCTCGCTATGCCGAAGGAGAAGCTCGCCGAAGACCTCTACTTCGCAGACACTCTCGTTTCGATCAAAGGTCCCTCGTCGTTACAGAACGTGCAAGAGAACATGAAGGACGTTTACGAGGAGGCCACTGCCGCCATGCAGAACAAGGACTTCGAGCGGGCTGCCGTGCGTATCTGCTACAAGTTCTACGAAGCCTACTTCTACAACGACATGCAGGACGACCTGAACGTCATTTTCGTCAAGGCATTGCGTGAAGCGGCCGAGCAACCGATGGAAAAAGCCGCTGAAATCCTGTGGACGGCGCTGGACAAGGTCATGGATGGCGAAATCGACGAGGAGGACGATGGAGGATTCTTCTCGGGTGTCATGGAAGGCAACCCGATGGCTCAGCAGATGATGGAGCAGGCACAGGCGCAAGCTCAGGCCATGCAGCAGAAGATGGCCGAGGCGATGGGTGGCGACGAGATTCAGGAACTGCAGAAGAAGATGACCGAAGCAATGACACGCGGCGACATGGCCGAGTACATGCGTCTGGCCGGCGAGCTGCAGCAGAAAATGATGAGCGGATTCTTCAACAACTAAACACGAGTTACCATGGAACAGAATATTTATAGCGTAGTATTCAAGGTTACGCATGCCGGAGGGTCCGGAAGCTGCTTCTACCTGAAAGACAAGAATCTTTTCGTCACGAACTACCATGTGGTAGAAGGTTTCCACACCGTAGCCGTGCACGACAACGACCGCAATCCCTATCTGGCGAAGGTCGTGCTCGTAAACCCGACGTTGGACATCGCCCTGTTGGCCGTCGATCACGACTTCTCGGCTCTCCCGGAGTTGAACCTCGCAGCCAATGATACGCTCTCGATCAGCAACAAGATCCGCGTGGCGGGTTATCCCTACGGCATGCCCTTCACCGTAACCGAAGGTACCGTCTCCTCGCCCAAGCAGCTGATGAACGGGCAGTACTACATCCAGACCGATGCCGCGGTGAACCCCGGAAATTCCGGAGGTCCGATCATCAACGAGAAGAACGAAGTGGTCGGCATTACGGTGAGCAAGTTCACCAACTCAGATGCCGACAACATGGGATTCGGTATCCGCGTCGAAACGTTGCACAAGCTCTTCGATTCGCTCGGCGAACTGGACCGCGACTGCTTCCAGGTGCAGTGCGAAAGCTGCGACGAGTTGATAGCCGACGAAGAGGAGTTCTGCCCCTCGTGCGGCGAGAAACTCCCCGAAGGGGTCTTCGAGGAGCGCCAGCTCTCGCCCCTGAGCGAGTTCTGCGAGACAGCCATCGAGAAGATGGGGATCAATCCCGTGCTGGCCCGCGACGGCAACGAGGCATGGCTCTTCCACAAGGGCAGTTCCGAGATCCGCCTCTTCGTTTATGACCGCACCTACCTGTTCGCTGTCTCTCCGATCAACCTCCTGCCCAAGAAGGATGTGGAGAAGGTGTTGGATTACATGCTCGACACGGATTTCTATCCCTACAAGCTCGGCATCGAGGGACGACAGATCTATATCTGCTATCGCGTACATCTGGCCGATATCTCGGAGGAGTCCGAAGAGCGCATCAAGCAGAACCTTGTACGACTGGCTGAAAAAGCCGACGAGATGGATAACATGATGGTCGAGCAGTTCGGCTGCGAATTCTCGGCCTATTCGAAACAGGACAATGAAGCGTAAATCATGCTGGACCTCAAACAACTGACCGCAACGCTCGAAGGGGGAGAAATTCCCCCTTCGTTCGATGCGAAGACCATTGGAAAAATCTCGAAACGCTTCCTGCAGTGGAAGGGTGCACGAGTAGTAAACCTTTATCCGATTCGCGGCGTCTCGCATGAGGACTCCCGATACTGTCTCTACGCATGTCCGCTTAACGGCACGACGATAGACGAAGATACATTACAAGCCATTCACGCCGAAATTGATTCGCTCGAAATCGGACACATTCGTTACGACTCCGTACAGTCAGAAGGAGCAGACTACTATATCCTTGATGAACACGGGAATCACTGCGGAATGGATGCAGACGACGATGTTGTCGCTATGATCAGCGATCGATTTGACGGTTTGGTGCTTTTCACAAAAACGGTATTCTCGCCCAAAAAAGCGGCACAACTCGACTGCCACTATGCGGCCCTCGGAATCTCGAAGGACCCTAATGGATATACAATCGAGCCCCTGTCTAACACGACGCTCGGACTGGAGGCCAGCAGCCAGCGGTTCCGCGGTCCGATGGTGGAGATTCCCGACGCTGGAGAGGAGTCACCCGCCGTGGAGAAATACCGCCAGACGATGACTCTCGTCATGGCACTCATGCTGATTGCAGCCGTAATTTGGTATCTTATCAAAGGATAAGCGACCATGGGAATGGATCTGTACGCCGGAACATTGACCCGGTATTATGCACACAACTGGAAAACTGAAGCTCAACTATGGGCTGAAGAAAATGGATTCGAATACCAAAAAATAGGTCCGGATTCCGAGCCTGAGGAGGAAATGTCCTCCGAAGAAATCCGACAGGCTGTTGAAAAGTGGCGAGATAATTTGCTTTCAGCAATTCGCGAGCATGATAGCCGGATTGGATCATGGCCCGAAGACAACGAACATCCTTACCTGACGAATAAACCCGACTGGCCTGCGTTTGAGGCTCTACTGCTTTACGCCGCTTGCAAGTGTTTGGGTGAACCTTTGCCGGAAAAGTTTGGCAAAGAGGCTCAATTTGAGGATTTCGAAATCTCCGAACGTGCATACAAGGATCCCAAACTACAATGGTCGTTATTCAATGGTGCCATCTGCTGGTTGCCGTTAGAAGCCGGTTTCGTCATCACGGCAGAGATGCCTGCGGGCAACGAGGCTGTCATATCCACGACTTGGTGCCTGCTCAAGGAACTGGAAAAGATCAACAGTTATGATTGGAATGCCGACGAAGCAACGATCAACCGTTGGTACGATGAAGATGGATATGAAACCCAAGATTCGAAACTGACGAAACTGACAGACAACGTCTCCATGATAGAACCTGAATCGGGGTATTACGATACGGAATCACTGGCGCGCTTTGCATTCGCTCGTTTCTATCGGGCAGTGCAATTCGCACAAGAAAACCGGGTGCCGGTTCTGATGGATTTTTAAAATAGAGGAAACATGAGAACGTTAGACGCCTTAATAGATACGCAAGATCCGGGATGGCCGCTCATTCAGGAGTGGATGGCAGAAGCGAAGAATCGGTATCGGATTCTACCTAAAACTTCGCAGCGAGCCAATCAGGAACTTTTGGATGCACAAGTTACCACCCGTTCGATTATGGGAGCTGTTATCTACGAAACAGGTGGTATTCTTATCAACAAGGGTTGGATCCGAGTTTTGGGTTCAGGATCTCCGGAACTCGATCGAGGCATCATGTCATGGAATAAAGGTAAAAGTTTCCAAAAAATTGGCGATCAACCTGCATTCTTGTTGGTTGCCGATGATGTTGTCGGAGGCTATTTTGCCATCAATGCAGGGGCACTGGGGCCTAATATGGGAACAATCCACTATTTGGCGCCAGACACACTACAATGGGAAAATCTGGAGGTCGGATACTCCGATTTTCTGCATTGGTTGCTGACTGGACCAGTCGACACCTTTTACGAGACCTTCAACTGGAAAAATCGTGATCATGATCTGGAACGAGTCGATGGAAATCACACCATCTCTTTTGTTCCATTCTTATGGACGAATGAGGGACAAGATCTGGAACAAACAGATAAACGAATCATTCCCGTAGAAGAACATTATGCTCTCACGTTAGAATTACAAAAGCAACTTTTGAAATAATCATTAAAATTAGTAAAAGACTATGAAAACATTCAACTACGCGTCAACGGCCTCTATCAAAGAGAATCTGACCTCAATCATTATTGGTATTGCTCTAATCGCCTTTCCTCTTGTTCATCCTTTCGGTATCCGCATTGGTGCAACGCAGGTCCTCGGTCCCATACCGACGACAATCCTCATGATTATTGCGGGACTCTACATGCTCTATTCCGCCTACCGTAAAATCCGTAATGCCCGAGCTCTGTCGGCCCAGGGCGGAGTTATCACCGTGGACGATGACCGTGTAACCTATCCGGTTATCCGCAAGGGCAACGTCGACAAAGAGACATTCTCTATCTCCGAAATTTCGAACCTCGCTTATGACGAGGATGATGGCATTCTGACCGTAACACTCAACGATGGCAAGACGATCAAGTTCGACGTTGACTTCTTCGACAGCCTCGACCAACTCAAGGAGTTCGCCGCTCTGTTGCAGAAGTAACAATACGACTCCACGAAAAGACCGCTGTAATCGTCGGATTACAGCGGTCTTTTCTTATTGAATACGATTCCCGGATTTGTCAATATAATACCACTCCTCACTTTCCCAGTACCAATATTCCCCATCGGAGCCGGAAACCTCTTTTCGCTCTCCGGTATCCGTAACTTTCGCTTTGCCACCCTCAAAAGGATATCCGAAAGCAAATCGAGGCTTAATAACCGTCTGACCGTTCTCATCGGCATATCCAATATGCCCCTTGCGATCCACAATGCGGTACAGTCCCTCACTTACATAGTCGTCTCCGTTATCATATTGAAAGGCTCCATAATGTTTGCTCGAACCGCAACTGCATAACAAAAGGCCAATACCGATATACCAGATTATTCGTTTCATAATATCTTTATTTCTCCACCCATTCTCGCGTATTCCCAAGCGTAGCATCGTATTGCGACCATTTGCCGCTCTTACGTCCCGCCGTGAATTGTCCGCGGATTGTCAGATAGGGTTCTCCGTCTTTTATCATCTCCACGAAGTACGGACCATCGAGTTCTCCATCACGGTAGTGCTGCACCTTGGTGCCCGATATGCCGCCACCTGCGTCAAACCGTTCTCGCCATTCTCCCTCTTTCTTCCCGTCAACCCATTGCCCTTCGATCAGCACTTCTCCGGAAGTTTGGCTGTAGCGACGTTCGATCCCATGTTCGAGACTCTGACGATATTCTTTTTCCGACTCTACCTTTCCATCGCTGTAATAGGTCGTAACCTTTCCGTCAATTTTGCCCGACTTCATTGGTGTATCCTTACGGTGTACCACACCGTCCTGATAATACTCTACAAAAGGTCCGTTACGCATACCATCCACATAATAGCCCTCCTCACGCAAGATGCCATTTCTCAAGCGGATGTACGGGCCATTCATAAGCCCCTTATTCAAAGAAACGACCTCCTCGTCAGGTCCGCGTTTTATGCGATAGGTACCGTCAAGTGGTTTCTTCTTTCCTTGTTTGTAATAGACGACACGCTGATAACTGTCCGTCGATGTACTCAGATCACGCCACTCAATGATCTGCTGGGCGGATGCTGTTCCGTAGAACAACAAACTGAAAATTATTGCAAGGACCTTATTCATACTTTTCTCATCATAAAGAATATACCCCGATAACAAGGTAAAAATTAGACATTCTTGGTTTCGGTCAGTAGCCCTGCAGAAGCGCCGCTTGTATTATTCTTCTCAACCATTGAATGTTAGGCAAATATAGGATTTTGCATCGACAGAAACGAAGAATCGGGGAATTATTTTATAATAGAAAGCAACATAAAACATGGTAATGATTAACTCAGTTGTATGCAGAGATTCCACATAACCATCATTTCCTACAAACAGTCGTAGAAAACATATGGCTGCAAGCACTTTTGCCAAGAAAACAACAGTCCTAATAAAAGGTATTAACAACATCAATTTGTCAATCTCATGAGGGATTAACGAAAGTATCATCTCCTCTCCATAAAGATGTCTGAAGTCAGCAGAACAAACAATTAACTACATGGCGAGAGGCAAACTTGCGTTTTTTTACAGATTTAGACCTCAATTCGAATCAGTTTATCCAAATAATGCTTAACTTTACGAACAACCTCAATATGTCTGGTAGCATGAATACAAGATTCCTTCGTTTCACGCTGTTGACGCTGCTGTGCACCATGGCACTTTCCGTGGCTCACGCTGCATCGACCGTTCAGGGACGCATCTACCTCAAGAACGGACGCGTCATCGAATGCGGCGAAAAAGACCGCATCGAACTCCCCAAACACGCACAGGACGTCAAACTGTTGCGACGTGCTTTCTACAAGGACAAAAGCAAGGAGGTATACCGCTACGAGGAGATTGACTCGATCGTCTGCTGGCACGCCACGGCGCCCGAACATCCGCAGAAGTTTATCCCCGCAGGGAAAGTCGGCTGGCTGTGGGTATACTTCGAGACGCCGCATATCTGCGTCGGCATCTTCGCGCAGAAAGGTTATGGCGTCGATTCGAACGGCGGCATCGAGGTGCTGGTCAAGTACCGCTCGCTGAGCCGCTCCCGCACTGCTTACTACCTGCGCAAAACGGGTGAGACGGAGTTCTACGATGCCGGATCGGCCAGCCGGCGGGGCAAGGACCGCTTCCGTGAATCTGTAGCCGCTTATGTGGCCGATGATCCCGAACTTGCCACGGAGATTCTCCAGTCAAACACCTCTGACCGCAGCAAGACCATTCTGATGCTTGAGGCGTATCAACCTGCAACTCATTGAAAATTTAATCACTAACCTGAGATAGTTATGAAACACTTTTTCTTTTGTGCATTGGCTGCATTGGCCACCATCAGCATGATCTCCCGAGCCGAAGCAAAGGATCCCGAAGATGCCGAATCGGACCACGTGATCGTCACCCTCAAGTCGGGCGAGAAAGTCGACTGCTATGTCCATCGCGGCTGGCACGCCGAAAACTCTGTATTCAAGAAAGAGAACTACTCGTTCAAAGTTACAAAAACACCCGATGGCAAGGAGCCGATCGAATATACGGCCGATGATGTCGTGAGCATCGACTATATCGAGACAACTGCGGACCATCCTGACGGCCTGCGCTGGGAGTCACATCCGCTTGCCAAACCCAACTTCGCAAGCCGCTACCACACGATGCAGGTGCTCTTCTGCGTCAACAAAGTGGGAAAGAATGCTACGACATATTGGTGGAAAATCTGGGTGGCATCGGGATTCAACGGTATGGGCCGTTCGCTCCAGACCAACTACGGCATCCGCTTCCACAACGACCCCGAAGGAATTGTCTACCCATACATGCTGGTTAACTCGGTTCTGATGAAGGATCGTTACCCGGGGCTTCAGGATTTCTGCAAAAAATGGTTCAAAGGACCTGAGGGAAAGGTTCACGACAAGGAGGCCGAGGAGAATGACTCATGGATCCTCGACATGTATGACGCCTATCTGGAGCAGATGGGCGACGAAGCAGCCAATCTACCGTATCCAATTTCCGACAAAAAAGCCGGCAAGAAAAAGGCCGACAAAGAGTAAATGTCAAGCCGACACCGGGTTCCGCGACCGGGAACGCCTTCGGGCGCACTCCCGCCTCGCGGAACTCGCTTTTTAAATGCAAGCGATGAGCCACACACATCGGATATTTGCCTTATGGAGTACCGCATCCCTTATGCTGATAGGATGCTCAAAATCGGTGCCCGACGAGCCGCCGGCACCGCAAGCCGACCATATTGTGCTGACTGACGGTGAATCTTCACGCGACTTTTCGGCTGAAGGAGGGACGTGGCAGATCGACTTCGATGCCACGGCAGACTGGACCGCCGAGCAGGTCATCCCGATCGCCGTGCAGTGGTATCACTTCACGCCGAGGCTTGGCAAGGCCGGAGCCGAAAGAGTGACTGTCACCGTGCTGCCCAACACAACAAATGAAACGCGCAGCGCAGAGATCCGCCTTTCGGCCGGGCGGGCCGAACAGATTTTGTCCATAACCCAGCAGGCCGGTCATGTCGCACTCACGACCGAGACCGAAGTGCGGGCCTTCCTCGAACGGCTCTATCGCGATACGGACGGTGAAAACTGGCGGTTTAACGCCAACTGGTGCAGCGACAAGCCTATCTCCGAATGGGACGGTGTACGCTACGAAAACGGGCTGCTGAGCCTTTGGCTCGGCGAAAAGTACCTCAAAGGACAAATGGACCTCTCGGGATGCACGGCGCTCGTCGAGTTGCGCTGTGCCAAAAACAGCCTCACAAAAATCGACGTGTCGGGATGCCCGCTGCTCAAAGAGATAGACTGCACCAGCAATGAAATCACCGAACTGAACGTCTCGGGATGCTCATCACTCGACAGACTGCTATGCGGATACAACCAGCTGACGCACCTCGACCTTTCGACGGTCCCCGCGCTGACTTATCTCAGATGCGACTACAACCGGATTTCGGCAATCGACATCTCGGCTTGTCCCTGGATTGCGACGCTGAACGTGGCCGGGAATGGCCTTTCGGCCTTGAACGTAGTCGGCCGCACGGAATTACGCTCTCTCTTCTGCTACGAGAACCGCCTCACGCAGCTTGACCTCTCCGGATGCGAATGGCTTGACTTGGTCAACTGCGGAACGAACAGACTGACCGAACTCAATGTCACCGGATGCAGTCGCCTTTCAGATCTCTATTGTTACGACAATCGTCTCGAACGGCTTGACCTCAAACCGCTAATCGCAATCCTCGGAGGGCTCTACTGTCCGGGCAACCGCCTAACGGAACTCGACCTGAAGGATTTCCGGAAACTCACCCATCTGGATTGTTCGGACAACGCCTTACAAAGGATCGACCTGAAGGGCTGTTCGACCCTGCAGGTCTTCGCTTGCCCCCGGAACGAACTTCAGGCACTCGACCTCACCACGTGCGAAATGCTCTCCCAGCTGGACTGCACATCGAACCGGCTGACGGAGCTCGACCTGACGAATGCACCTTCGCTGTGGAAGCTCTATTGCCGGGACAATCCGATTCTGGCGGAGATTCCCGAGGCGTTCGACCGTCTGCAGGTATTCGAGCACGATGCCCGTTACGAATACCGTACCGAGACGGACCCAACAACGGGCGAGGAGCGCACCGCAGCTACCGACATGGGCCGCGGTTGGTGGTATCCCGGCGAACCGGAGAAAGGTGCCCACATACGTTAATAATAGAACCGGTTCGTGATAGTAATGTTGAAGCCTCGGAAGGGACAATATCACTTGACTCCCAACAATGAATTCTATCATTAAATTTGGTGTGGAGCTTGATAAACTAAGTAATCATGAAAGCTATAATTATACAATTAGTTTTCTCCTGTTTGTTATTTTCTTGCTCAAATTTGAGCAGGGAAAAAATCGTAGATAAATCGGAACTAACTGGCGGAGATTATCGCCTTTTTCAGAATACGCCAGCCTGGGAACTGGCCAAAGCTGTGGAGGACGGAAATACGAATAAAATTGACAAGATTGTTTCTGAAAATCCGGAGTTAATCAATTATCAAGAATCCAAATACGGCGAGACGCTTTTAATGCTGACAATTATGAATCAGCAACTGAAATCATTTAAGGCATTACTGAAAAACGGGGCAGATGTAAATATACATGACACATTTGATGGCACATCTCCTCTTATTGAGGCTTGCTCTTATAAATTTTACAACATTACTTTTGCCAAAACACTGATTGAATATGGTGCTGATGTAAATGATGTTGAAACAGGAGAAAGGCGAAAAGACAACGGCACGCGGCTTACTCCATTAATTGCAGCTTCCAGAAAGGGGAGATTAAAATTGGTCAAATTTTTAGTGTCTAAAGGAGCTGATGTAAATTACCAAAACGAATTCGGTCAATCAGCGTTGAGTGAATCTGTAATGGTGGATGAATATAAAGTAGCTTATTACCTGTTGCAAAATGGAGCTGACTACAATCGTCCCATTTACTACCGATTTGATTATTCTGTACCAATAGAAAAGAGTGATCCTAAAGATAAAGGGAAGCCAATGTATTTGTGGGATGTACTGAAAGAGGATTTATCAGAATTTGGTACAAGTGAGTATAAATACAAAATGCGAATCATCGATTTCTTAAAAAGCAAGGGATTAGATATTACTTTGGATTAGATCTTTTTAGAGATAATCATGCAATAGAAATGTGGAAATAGCCATTTTATATTATGAGATATCTTTTTTCATTTCTTTTAGTATGTATTGCTTGTTTTTCATGTAGTACAACCAGTAAGATAAGCAAGAATCAGATAAACAATCTATATGATCTGATTTATCATTCACAAAGGAAATGCAAAAAAGCCACTTATTATGCCTTTGATACAGATACTTTGAACCATATCAGAAGGCAAATAATCCCAGATTCAATTGCAAATGCAATATATGCGTCCGATACAATTTATGTATTTAGCAATTATGATTTAGGTGACGTCTTATATTCAGAATTGCTTATTGGGGATTCCGCTTCAATAGGATTTGGTTACCAGAATTTTAATTATGTATTTCAAATACCTGTGAGTAAACAAGAATCACAAGTATATATTAACTTGTCGGATACCACGAAAAGTAGAAAAAGAGGAGAGTTCAGTCTTTACGATTACGAAGATATGGTATGTCTAAAAATTTATTTAGTCCGAGGGTACTATGAATGTGATGTTAAAAAGTTCAGTTATAACCCTATAATCTGGTTTTATCTGACTCCTGATATACCATAATTAGAGGTAATATATTAGTACGCCAATTGACATTGTCTATTTTTCGATGTTATACGAATTCACGCCTGCGCTCCAGGCAAAACACTTGGATGCCACAGAAAAGCACAGATTTACAAATACCTATAAAACGGGCTCTTATTTACGCACAAACTTATAGTCATAATACTGAAAATCGAAATTCTCGTCAAGATTCCACGAATGCCCGTACAGTTGGAGATAGGTGTTGTCGGCACCCGGCAAGACCTCGACGAGTCCATGCTCTGCCAGCAGGGCACGTAACTTCGGAAGCGTAAGGGTTGGAAGCATCCGGTCAATAGCAGCGGAGAGGACGGCCTGTTGCTGATCGTCGATCTGCAAATGAACCGTGGTAATGCTTGGGGGCACAACCACCTTTGCCGATTCAAATTTCAGCTTGTCTTTCGGATGCTCCTCAAAATACGTTTCAATCCGAGCCAATTGTTCTTTGGTTACCGGAGAACACAACGACACATCACAGGTGTCGAACGCAATACCGAACTTGAAGGTCGAACCGAATGCTTTCTGCAAGACCGCATAGTATCCCTGCCAGTCCCCCTTGTGAACCGATCCCACTTCGAAGGGCGAAAACTTTGGATGCAGTTCTTTGACCATCCAATAACCCGTTCTGTATTGAGTAACCCAATCTCCGACCTTAATGTTTCCCATAACGTCTGTCAATCTAAAATTTCTACAAAAATAACATTCCGGAACGTTTCCCGGCGCGAGACAGGATTTCCGCCACCAATCACTTACTCGGCCTGTGCCGGGTAAGTAGTTTGCTCGAACTATGACACTATTCCGGTTGTCTACATGGACGGTGTAACGAGCGGATAAATTACGTTCACGGCAACCACTAATGCTGCAATAACTGTCCAATAGATCACTATCGCCCATTTCCAGTAACGGGGCCGTTCCCGAAGTTCCTGACGGACTTCCTTGCATATTTTTTTATCGTCAAAAAATCCCAAAGGGATGGCCGACAGCAGCACCGCCATACCCACCAGACCGTAGATGACAATCTTTTGCGGCACATTTACCAGATGTACATACCCGTCATGCTCCCTTGCCGCAAGGAAAGTGCCGGCTAACAGGAAAAATTCCGGGAGGATACTCAGGAAGTAGATTCCGGTTGCTAATGCCTTGTGCTTCCTCTTATTGTTCCATTCCGTGAAGTGCGCATAGGGAATTTTATGCAACATCACCAGTACGCGGAAAGAACGGCTGAATATGTTCGTTCCTTCTGTCATTTGAGTATTACAGTTATCCATTTCGGTATGGTTAATAATAAAACCATTTCGGGAATACCCAGCAAATAGAGGGAGAAAAAGAACAGGTTACGCCGGAAGGGGCTGAACTTGCAGCCCGCATAATGCTGCATCACCGCTTTCCGCCGGGAAGGCGGATATATTTTGCCGAACAGACGTTCTGTCATGAAGACAGAAACGGAGAACACGATTAGAAGAATGATTCCAAACACCTCGAATGCCAAGTCATGAAGGAAATAACCGGCTATGGTCAGAACCGGTATGAATATAAAAAGCACGATACAGGCCCACAGCATATCACTTCCTCGGGGTTGTTTGAAATTGACCTTGTGATAATTCTCCCATGTTATTTCTCCCAACCAGAACAGATAGTCGAAGAAATAATAACGCCGTTGCTGTTCTTGCTCTTTATGCTCCTGCTTCTTCATTCAAATGTATAATGTTTGGTGGCTAACCGACCTTTAAGGGGAGGTTAAGCCGCTTGTTAGCAACTTCTTTTCGTTTTATAGATTATTTCAGAATATCCATTTGGAAATGATTTGGTAATACTTTCTAAAGCCCCATCGTCTTGATATTGGAATATATGAATTAAATCATTACCACTATTACCTTCAATATCATATTGTTTGACTTCAATATGTGTCAAAGCATTTTCTTTATAGATATAATTTTCTTCACGGCAACCATACCTACCACATAACTGTGACCGTTTCAGCTTTCCGCCCTCAAAAAAGTAATGGCATACATTCATCAAATGTTTTCCATTATCGTATAGAATACTTTTCACAAGATTGTCTGTATAATACAGAAAGGTGTGATAAAACTGATTTTCAATAGAACAACCAACCTTAACTTCTACGATTTGATTTTGGTTATTAAATCCGTAAATACAAAGATTTTTGGTGCTTTTTATTGTATCAGGACGCTTTACAGGTTTTCCTTGTTTGCAACCATTACGCTGATAGGAATATGGAGTAAGTTCATAAAACTCGCCCTTATACAACTCAGTCCTGACAACATCGTCTTCTATTTGTTGCCTTATGGTTTCAAAGTCATTTTTCAATGCTTCAAATTCAGTTCTTATAGTTTCTCCAATCATTTCCATCTTTTTGGGGTTGCTAATGTTAAGCTATCAGCCGATTGCGCTGTTATTTTTTCCTAAGTATCGGCGATACAGTTTTTAACCATGTATAGCTGCTATTTCCAGTTAATAGACGCGCACGTACTGTACTTTTCCGTCAAGCAGTTCCACACATCGGTCGTTGGAAAAGCGCAATGTCTCCAGAGTCCGGTTTTCCTTCTTGACTTCCGATTTGTGGTATGGCTCGCCCCATGCGGCGATGACCATTTCCCTTGTCATGCCGGTATCGACCTTGCGGAAGGCAATCAGCTTTCCGTATTTCTCGCCATACCGTTTTTCCAACTGGGCGATACGTGCCGTGCTTACAAACTCGTACACCTCGTCACCGCCTATTGGAAATGCTTCCACTCGGACACCGTCAGTACCTTCCATCAGCAGAAACGCCCCGTCACTGTTCATCTTCAGGCCGACGTCCACACAACGGTACTCCGCACCTTCAGCCGGGGTGATGACCCGACCGTCCTCGGTCTCTACGGCCTTGGCAAGCGACAGGAATGTCTGCCCGACAAAGCGTTTCAGTTTTTCATAATACCCTAAACAGGTCATGCTCAGCGGATACTTGAATGGGTTATAATACATCTCGTCTCCGCTTTCTTTCTCACGAAGCAGCAGGCAGCATCCTGCCGACAGGTAGTCCGTCTTGGTCCAGACCTTCACTACCTCGTAATATTTTCCGACCACCTCTTTAGCGGGGGTCGAACTGATATTGACCGCCTTGTACACCGTCCGGTCATCCCCGGTAAGGAAGTTGGACGTGTAGAAGGCATCCCAGTAGCCGTCCCCGTCATTTCTCGCCCCGTGCATATACAAGATCTGCCCTGGAAGGGAAGCGAAGCTCCGCTTCTCCACGTTCGTCAGGCTGTCATAGGGCTGGGCATTAGTCACCGTGAACTCTTTCACTCCATCGCTCTTGGGGACGATGTTAAGTTGTGCTTGCCCATACATCGACGAACACAGGAAGAAGGTCAAAATTGGGATTGTTTTCATACTCAATCTCTTTTTAAGTTTACAGGTAGGATCCGGGAAATGTTTAGCAGCTAACCGACCTTTTCCGGTGATGTTGAGCCGCTTGTTATCAGCCATTATTTCTTTCGCATATATATTTTGTTTGCAGACTAATCAAAAGATTTGTCTTTTATAACGGGGAAGTTAAAGATGCCGTTTTGAAGGGTGAAGATACAAGTGTCACCCGATTCGATTTGGTTGAAGAGGGCTTTATCTACACTGATGATTTCGTTGTCAATTTTTTCGTTTTCAAAGCGCAGGTTTATATTATAGCGGTCATAACTACTTTTTCTGACGTAAGATGATTTATTGATTACCGTTGCAGTTTCTTCGTAACAGGGATGATTAGTCGGTATATAGAAGTTGAGTATCAATATTACGCAGAAGATAGCTGTCGCAATTAGCATCGCGATTACAGAGTGTATGAATGCATAGAAAGCACCGCCGAGATACTCTTTGCAATTCCATACGATTTCTTTGTCCCGGATCAGACGGACAATGCCTATTGCAAGACCGATTATTGCAAACGGTATATACCAAAGGTTGAAACTTCCCTCTGTAAGAGTATCGTTCCCTATTTCGAGCGCCCAAAGACAAAAGCCTATTACAGGTATGGCTAACAACCAATAAAGCTGTTTCGATTTGTTCTTTCTGGGCTGGGTATTTTTTTGTTGCTTCATCTTACTCCCGCTTTTTTAACGTTATGTGGATTTCCTCCGAATACCTCACGTGCAAGTGGGTCACTCTTATTTAGTGCACACAAAGAGATAAAGGACGAGTGCAAGCATCACAACAAGGAATGCTCCAAGTAGCAGACGATAGGTTTTCGGGCCCAATAGATCCAACAAGAAATTACCTCTGTAACTACCTGGTCGTGAATAGGTCCATTCCCAACCACTGATAACACCAATGAGCCAGAATAGCAGCACGGCAGCGGCTATCAGATAGCCATAGTGAGGATTCTCGGGCATAATACCCGAGAGCAACTCATTCGGGTAATTTGATGTCTGGCTCATAAAAGGTCGAATTTAGTCTATTCAAAAATAATAATTCTTCACTCAATTTTACACCATTCAAACTTTGAAAATGAAAATAATTTTAGCTTTTCATAAAATCGGCAAAGCCCACATAAGAAGAACGCTAAATTGTTGCAATAAAACAATTTAGCGTTCTTCTGACGAAAGTAAACAGATCTTGATGCTTCTCTATTTTCCCGATATTGGTCGTCGACCTCCAATTTTTCGTCCGGCAAGCTCAAGAGCAAGTTCAGCATCTACAATAATTTTACGCCCAATTTGGGTTACAGCCTTGTCAATTTTTCCGCTTTGTTTAATACGATTTGCTGTCGGCAAACTACATCCGAACAACTCTGCGATACCTTTAAGCCCATAAACATATCGCTTTGTTGCGACAGTCACGGTCTGAACCTGCGGTTCCTCTTGAACTCCATTCTGATGAAGAAATAAAAACTCTTCACCCGTCATTTGCCAAATAGGCTTCGACAATAATTCCTGAATCTCCATAATTAGTTATAGCTTTTGTTAAACAATGTAGCGTCTTTCGACATTTGTTAAACAAAAATAACCCATCACAGAACAAAGATCGAAGAATCGTAGATGATTAGACACATGACACTGATTTACAACAGCATATAATTTCGCTGCATTTACGTAAATCGTATTACGATCGTATTGGATAAATCAAAATGGAAGATCATGAAAAACTGTTTTATACATTCCACGAAGGATTTCACGTCTCTTTCTCTCAAAATTTTGACCAATGATAATTTGATAACGAGCCTCGAAGAATAGCCTGATAGCAACATCACGATTGGGAAGGAAATAATCATTGTCGAGCAATCCTACAATTAGGACTACAAGCCTACGAATATCTGGTTTGCCATTCTTATGTAACGCGTTCCAGCGAAGATCCTTATCCAAATCACCAGTTTGAATCAATCGATCTTCAAGCATCAGGAATCTATCGTACATTCGAGACCTAAATACTTCTTCAGGTGATATCGGTTTTTGTGTTGATCCTTCATTATTTACAGACGTCAACTCTTCATGTACGGGGATAACTTTATTGCTATAGTAGCTTGATATAATTCTTTTATTTAAAAGACATAATTTCTTGATCTTGGAATAAAAATTAACACCTATCCAATCGGCATTGTTTCTCCGAAACTCTGCTCGTTCGTTATCCAATCTATTTAGCTCGCATGTACACTCATTGAGTAACATGATTCTTTCTTGTTCCGTTGGATAAGGGTAGCTTGAAATAAATTCCACATCTTCTTTAATATGAGAATATTGCCTGTCAAATAAATACTTCTCATACAGATCTAACAAACTTCCAAATTCAACCGAATCATACATCTGCTTGCGTTCTTCGAGGATCTGCAAAGTCCGAGAAATCTGTGCTTCTACCCGAGCCAAAACATCTGGGTTCACGCCATCAGCGACAAGTCTTACAACTACCTCCTCCATGTTTATAGCCTGCAACTGTGAAACAATATCACGATAGTTTTTTTGACGTGATACCTGTCCAGGACTCATCCGCCCGGAATCCGCCATTAATTCGTTATTCAAAGCCTCATGCAGAGAAGATAGTGTCGCTATTTCATGATAAACATCCATTGGCTACAAACTATTAAATTTGTCCATTGCGTTGGCTTTAATATCATCAGCAATATCGATATATGGCTTCATTGCCTTATAATCACTGTGCCCAGTCCATTTCATAACGACCTGCGCCGGTATTCCCAAGGATAGTGCATTACAAATAAAGGTTCGACGTCCGGCGTGTGTTCCTAATAATTCATATTTCGGCGTAATTACATCAATACGTTCATTGCCCTTATAATATGTCTCACGCACTGGTTCATCTATACCTGCTAATTTAGCCAAAATTTTCAAATAATCATTCATCTTTTGATTACTGATGACGGGTAATACACGATCACCGTCAAAAGTAACATCGCGATATTTATCAAGAATTGACTTACTATATTTATTCAGTTCAATAATAAGGCTGTCAGCAGTTTTAACCGTCGTTATCTCTATACGATTATCTTTTACATCACTCCGCCGCAGATTTGCAACATCAGAATAGCGAAGTCCTGTGAAACATTGAAACAGGAAGACATCCCGAACACGCTCAAGAAATTGCTTGCTTGATGGAACCTTATACTCCCGCAACTTGTTAAGTTCATCCCATGTTAGAAAAATAACTTTTTTGGGCGTGCTCTTCAACTTCGGATTGAAATCATTATAGACATCATTGAGGCAATAACGATTTTTACTGCACCACCTTAAATACCATTTAAGGTATGCAATCTGCTTCAATATGGAACTATTTCTCAACCCTTCTTGTTCTTCAAGAAAACGAACGTACTTTGTAAGGACAGTCTCGTTTAATGCATCAAATGTCAACTGATCATCAAATTTCTCAAGATGAGCCTTTACTGCAGCAAATTTTTCATAGGTAGCAGCAGACCATCCATTCTGCGTTCCACATTCCTTGATAAAATCAGGGAAGACCTCGAGCAATCCATATACCTTTGGTACTTCCTCAATAACTTCTTCCGGAGCTTCAGCATGCAATTTATTAAAAGCGTCCTTTAACTGTTCCGGAGAAGGCATGATGTTTTGCACCTCAAATTCCTTGAATACACTTTGGATCTCAGTATATAACTGCAGCAACGCCGTATTTATTTCGGTCGCAGTTTGCTTGAGCTTATTGGTACAACTCATCTTTACCCGTTGCCTATCAATATCCCATTTTGAGGCATCTATTCTATACCCTGTAGAAAAGTCAACTCGAGTGCAATTATATATTACACGCATTCGAATGGGGACATTCTCTGTAACGACTACTCCTTTTCTCTTTCGGCTCTCAAGCGCAAAGATAATATTCCTCTTAATGTTCATAGTACGGGTGCTTAAAATTCTACACCCAAATTTACACCCAATTTTTGAATTTGCAAAGAATATTCCATGATTGTTTATTCTATTAAGATTTATAAAATCCTGCTAACTAACAGTATTTTACGAATACAATAGGTTTTAAAATATTATAAGTTCGAGTCCCCTACGCACCGCCAGCAAGGGTGTAAATCAAGCAACTGCGAGATTTACACCCTTTTTTTGCACCCAAAAGTGCAGAATGGAATGGAGCATCTCTTCTTCGAAATCCATGATCGCACAGTCTGAATGCGTGTCCGGCGTCCGATTCCGGATGGAAATCCAATAGCGCGGCTGAAGTTTGCCCGTATCTTCCCGCGTGTTGCCGGAGTATCCACGGAAGGATTGCGGTATGCATGCCGATCCGGGGAAATCGGATCACCTCAATGGCTTATTTTCGGTAGCGTGGGCGCGCGAAGTTGATTCGTTGGCGTCCGATCTGAGACCGGGACAGGTCTCGATTGGGAGGCGCGGGCTCGGGCCTAGTTCTTTTTTGTTGCACTTTCCGGGCCCGGCATGCGGAAAATAGCTGCCGATTTTGTAACTTTGATCAAACCGAAACTCCTCCGTTTGGATCCGGATGACCGGGGCCCGTGATCACGCGCTCCGGATTGCGGATCCGCTCGAGGATCCGCAGCCGCTCCGCCGCCGGCCGGATGGGGCCCCTGCAGCAAGACTTACCAAACAACTGACATGGAACAGATCATTACCCATTTTACGGATGACGACCTCTACAAGTTTACGATGTGCTGTGCCGTCATCGATAATTTCCCGCGGGCCCGCGTGCGTTACGCCTTCACCGACCGTGACGGAACGGTCTATCCCGCGGGGTTTGCCGACCGGTTGATGGAACAGATCGCCCTGCTCGAAAACGTCGTCATGACGGACGAGGAGATCGCCTTCATGAAACACAGCTGTCCCTACATTCCCCACTGGTTCTACAACTACCTGAAGGGCTATCGTTTCAGCCGCCGGTGGGTCACCGCCCGGCAGGATGACGAGGGACTCCTGCAGGTGGAGTTCGAAGGAAGCTGGGCCGATACGATCCTGCTCGAGGTGAAGGTGCTGGCCATCATCTCCGAACTCTACTACCGGATGACCGGACAGACCGACCGGCTGGACTACAGGGCCTACTACGACCGTTCGTACCGCAAGGCCGAGCGGCTGTTGCGGGCCGGATGCGTCTTCAGTGATTTCGGAACCCGCCGCCGGGCCTCGTTCGAGGCGGAGGAGACGGCGGTCCGTGCGCTGAAGGATTGCGATGCGGCAGGCCGCTGGGAGGGGCGCTTCGTCGGGACGAGCAACGTCTATCTGGCCATGAAGTACGGGCTGACACCCGTCGGAACGATGGCGCACGAGTTCGTCTCGGCCATCGGCGGCATGTACGGCCCCCAGATGGCCAACCACATTGCGATGAACTCCTGGCGGCAGACCTTCCGCGGGGCGCTGGGCACCTACCTCTACGATACGTTCGGATGGGAGATCTTCAGTCTCAACTTTTCGGAGGACTTTGCCAACCTCTTCAAGGGGTTGCGCGTCGACAGCGTCGACAACCGCGAACAGCTGATGAAGATCGTGGCCAAATACCGTTCGCTGGGGATCGACCCGCAGGCCAAGCAGGTGATCTTCAGTAATGCGCTCGATACGGACCGGGCCATCGAGATCCAGCGCTTTGCCCGGGAGTATTGCCAGCCCTCGTTCGGGATCGGGACCCACTTTACGAACGATTTCGACGGGGTGAAGCCGCTAAATATCGTGATCAAGCTCACGGCGGCGAAGATCACCGAGACGTGGCCCTTCTACAACGAGACCTGCAAACTGAGCGAGGATGACGGCAAGCATACCGGAAAACCGGAGGTGATTGCCCGTTTCCAGGCGGCTCTGAACTGGAAGGAGACCTCCTGCAGCCGTTGAGTGGCGGAGCCCCGGAGGCTTTGTCGGATCCTGCACAAAGCCCCGGACACCAATCGGTGTCCGGGGCTTTTGAATGAAGGGCCGCCTGGTGAATCCCGATGCTTCGGGCAGGCCGAATCTCCGGAATCCCGGTCTTTGCGGGGGCGGAGCGTCCGGGAAGCGGTGGTTACTGCTGCTTGCCGGCCAGGGCCCGCCATACGCCGGCACTGAGCGCTGCCCCCACGAACGGAGCGACGATGAAGAGCCACAGCTGCGACAGGGCGGCGCCTCCCTCGAAAAGGGCCGGACCGATCGAGCGGGCCGGATTGACCGACGTGCCCGTAATCGGGATGCAGACGATGTGGACCAGCACCAGCGTCAGACCGATGGCCAGTCCGGCCAGGTTGCCGGCGCCGTGCCGGGCATCGGTGGCGCCCAGGACAACCAGCACGAAGATAAAGGTGAAGACCGCCTCGGCGATGAAGGCCTGGAGCATCATGCCGTCGGCAAAGCTGTTGGCGCCCGTACCGGTGGGACCGCCGTGGTGGCCGCTTGCGACCAGTGCGTAGAGGATCGCCGAGCCGATGATGGCGCCGACAACCTGGGAAATCATGTATCCGGCAGCCTCCTTGCCGCTCATGCGTCCCGAGAGGAAGACGCCCAGCGTGATGGCCGGATTGATGTGGCAGCCCGAGATGTTGCCGATGGTGTAGGCCATGGCCACGACCGAGAGTCCGAAGGCCAGGGCCACTCCGATTGTTCCGACGCCGGCGCCTACGGTTCCGGCCACACTCCCGGCGAATACGGCGCTGCCGCATCCCATCAGGACGAGAACCATCGTCCCGATCATTTCCGCTAAGTACTTTTTCATCGTTAGGAAGGTTTTAAGTGGTGCAATCAAGCATTTAAAGTTACGGAAAAAAGGGGACTTTGCAAAATCGATGCCGCGATATTTCGCTCTTGCGGGGGGCGTTTTGCCGCTGCCTTCCGGGCCGGAATTCTGGCCGCATCTTCCTGTAGGTGCGGGATCAGCTGCCCGCGAACCAGTTCTTGAAGTCGTTGACGCGCTGTTTGCTGACCAGGATCTTCTCGCCGGTCGGAATCCGCAGGTTGATCGACAGCCGGTTGTTGAACCACAGGTCGATGTCCTGTACGGCGTTGCGCGAGAGGAGATACTGGCGGTTGACCCGGAAGAAGCGGTCGGGATCGAGGCTGTCGGTCAGTTCGTCGAGCGTATTGGGGAGCACGTAGCTCTCGTCGCGACTGACGACGGCCCGCGTCACCCCGTCCGAGATGCAGAAGTACTGCACCTGGCCGACGGCCAGCGGCAGGAGTTTGTCCCCCTTGCTGGGGATCAGGAAGTGGCTCTTGTAGCGGTCGCGCCGCTGGAGGTTGCGGATCAGTTCGGCGAGCGACTCTTCGCGGTCCGGCGTGCGGTGCAGCGAGGCCAGCTTGTTGAGGGCCCGCCGCAGATCGGCCGCACCGATCGGTTTGAGCAGGTAGTCGATGCTGTTGACCTTGAAGGCGCGCAGGGCGTATTCGTCGTAGGCCGTGGTGAAGATGACGGGGCAGTCGATGCGCACGTGGTCGAAGATCTCGAACGACGACCCGTCGGCCAGATGGATGTCCAGAAAGACGACGTCCGGTGCCGGATTCGTCTCGAACCAGGCGACGCTGTCCGTCACGCTGTCCAGCGAGTCGATCACCTCCGTCTGAGGGGCCACCTCCTTCAGCAGCGCCTTCAGGTTGCGCACGGCGGCCCGTTCGTCTTCAATGATGAGAGCTTTCATGGTTGTTGTCCGGTTCATGCAGCGGAAGCCTTACGCAGAACATGCCCGCTTCGGTCGAGATCCGGATCTCGGCCTGCCAGAGCAGGTGGTAGCGTTTGGCCAGGTTGTCGAGCCCGATGCCGGGGCCTCCGCCTGCCAGTCGTTTGGGTTGAATGGGGTTGCTGACGAACAGCGTCCGCCCCTCCGTACGGATCGAGATCGTCAGCGGACGGCGGTTGCTGATTTCGTTGTGCTTGATGGCGTTTTCGATGAGCAGCTGCACCGACATCGGCGGCAGGAGCAGCCCTTCGACTCCCGGGTCGATCGCGATCCGGAACTGCAGATTCTCCTCGTAGCGCATCTTCATCAGGTAGATGTAGGCCTCGGCGAACTGCATCTCCTCGGCCAGCGTCACGCTCGGACGGTCGTCGCTCTGGAGCGTGTAGCGCAGCACCTGCGAGAGCTCCTGCGTATAGTCGAGCGCCTTGGGCTGCGATTCGCGGATGAGCGACTGCAGCGTGTTGAGCGAGTTGAAGAGCATGTGGGGGTTCAGCTGGTTCTTGAGCGACTCGTACTGGTGTCGGAGGCTTTCGGTGCGGAGCTCCTCGTTTTCGAGGAGGATCCGCTGCTGGCGGAGGATCAGGTAGAAGATGTAGTTGCTGCCGGTGACGATGCTGGCGATGATCAGGTCGCGCAGCGGGTGGAGATAGTGGTGCACCATGGCGTCGATGGCAGGGATGTCGAACCGGTGGTGCAGCCAGACGAAGAACTGCCCGAGGAGGCTGCTGGCGGCCCACGTCAGCAGGAACGACAGCGCCATCCTGCGGCGGGTGATGCGGACGATCGGCGAGTTGAAGCGGAAGATGCGCGTCGAGAGCCGGAAGAGCAGCAGCAGCGAGAGGAAGGTGAAGAGGATCTCGTTGAAGACATCCATGGGCTCCATTCCCGTGAAGAGCTCCCGGCGTTCGAAGGCATCCGAAAGCGAGAGCACCTCGGGGAAGTGGATGAGGACGGCCACCACGGCCGAGACGATCAGCGTGGAGAGCCAGTATCTGTCCTTGAACGGCGGGATCTTCATGGCGGCTGGAGCGGTTTGTCCGGGCGTTGCGGCGGTTTATCGGCGATGGATCCGGGCCGTGGCGTACATGCCGGGGCGGAACTGCGGGTTCTGCTCCGCGATGCGGACGTAGATCTCGATCGAGCGGTTTTCGTTGTTGACCTGCTGGCCGATCATCGTCACCGTGCCGTGGAAGGTTTCGGTGCCCATGCCGTTGACGCGGAACTCGACCCGGTCGCCCGTTGCCACATGGGCGAGATCCTTCTCGTAGGCCGTCAGCCGGAGCATCATGTTGCTCTTGTCGACGATTTCGCAGAGGGGTTCGCCTACGTCGAAGTGGCGGCCGACGTTCATCTTCACATCGGCGGCATATCCGCTGATCGGGGCCTTGATTTCGAGGAAGGGGGCGATTCCTTCGCGCAGCAGACGCGTCGTGTCGATACCCAGCAGGGCGAGCTGGGCCGCTGCGGCATCCATGCGGCTGCGCATCGAGAGGTACTCGGCGCGGCTCTGCTGGAAGCGCTTCTGCGAGGAGGCCTCCTCGCGCGAGAGGGTCAGCTGGCGCTGGTACTCCGTGCGGAGGTATTCGTTCTGGGCGTGGCTGTCGAGGTAGGACTGCTGCAGGGCGATGAAGTCGGGATTCTCGAGCGTGGCCAGCACGTCACCCTGCTTCACGTAGGCGCCGGGCAGCAGCGACGTGGTGCGGATCGAGCCGCCCATCGTCAGCGTCACCGTGGCGTGGTTCTGAGGCGGGGTGACGAGCAGTCCGTTGAACGAGGTCTGGTTGGGGACCGACGTGGCGCCCGAGGCGGCATCGACCTCCGCCGAGGCGGTCGAGTCGGCGGTTGTGACGGCCGTAGCCTCGGCCGTCGTGTCGAGGGTTGCGGCGACGGGGGTTTCGTCGCTGGCTGCCGGTTTGTGCGAGCAGGCGCAGAGCAGCACGGCAAGTGAAATGAGTATCTTTTTCATAACGGTTCGGTATTATCGGTATAATTCGTATTCGAGGGCGGCGATGTTGTACTGGTTGAGCGTCTCGATGTAGCCGCGACGGATCTCGAGCGCCGTATTGAGGCTCATGATGTATTCGGCGATGCCCGTTTCGCTGTTGGCGAGCTGCAGTCGTGCGGCGCGGACCAGGGCCTCGGCCTCCGGAAGGGCCGAGCCGACGTAGTAGCGCAGGCTCTCGTCGTAGCGGCGCAGCGATGCTTCGAGTTCGGTGATGCGGTTGTTCACGCTGCGCAGGTTGATCTCGGCGTCGTTGCGGGCGATGACGGCACTGGCGCGGGCCTGGCGGATGCGGCTGCGGCGCGTGTTGAAGAAGATCGGGAACGACGCCCCGACGACATAGGCATTCAGCCCCTTGTCCGGCAGGATGTTCTGCCGCTGGTAGCCCAGCGACAGCTCGGGGAAGAAGCGGCTCTTCTCCACACGCACGCGGGCCTCGGCCTCACGCACCTGCGATTCGAAATAGCTGCGCTGTACGTCGGCCGAGATTTCTGTCGTGGCGGCGAAGCGGGTGAGCGTCGTGTCGGTCGGCATGAGCGGCCCGTCGGCGTAGCAGGCCCACTGCAGCCGGGCCGCGGCCACCTTGTGCTCCTCCCGGGCCTGGAAGAGTTTGTTGCGCATCTCGGCGGCCATCGTCACCGACATGTTGCGTTCGAGCTGCGTGATGTCGCCCTGCTCGTAGCGCAGTTCGCTCGTGCGCGAGAGTTCGGCGGCCAGATCGTTCTGATCGGCGTAGAGGCGGCAGAGATCCTGCGTGTAGAGGTAGTAGGACCAGGCGCGCTTGACCTCGGCGACGATCTCGCGCCGCACGAGTTCGAGGTAGTGGCCGCCGGTTTCGGTCTGACGGCGGATGAGGGCATTCTGGTAGAAGGGGGTCAGCAGCGATCCGACCGACTGTGTGATGCTGATTTCGCGGTCGTTGCGCTCCGTGCCGTTGAGCTGTCCGAAGGAGTAGTCGACCGTCGTGGGGCCCAGCTCCCACGATTCGCCGCGCATGGCGCGGGTGCGTTCGATCGAGGCCTCGGCCGACTTGATCCGCGGATGGTTGTCGAGGGCCATGGCCACGGCCTCGTCGAGCGTCACGGGCTGCTGGCTGTGGCCGTCGAGCGGCAGCAGCAGGGCCAGCGGCAGCAGTACGACGGGGAGGAATCGCCGGAAGAGGGGCCGGCGGGTGAGCGTGGCGGCCATGCCGACCAGCTTGTAGAAGACCGGCACGACGAAGAGCGTCAGGAGCGTCGAGACGAAGAGTCCGCCGATGACGACGGTGGCCAGCGGGCGCTGGACCTCGGCGCCGGCCGACGTGGCGACGGCCATCGGGACGAATCCCAGCGAGGCGACCAGTCCGGTGAGGAAGACCGGACGCAGCAGGTGGTGCGTGCCGCGGGCGATGATGCGGCGCGTCGAGAGGGGATAGGGAGTCATGTCACGCAGGGCGTTGAAGTGGTTGATCATCAGGATACCGTTGAGGACCGCTACGCCGAACAGGGCGATGAACCCGACGCCGGCCGAGATGCTGAACGGCAGGCCGCGCAGCCAGAGGGCCAGGATGCCGCCGATGATCGACAGCGGCACGGTCGAGAAGACCACCAGCGTGTAGGTCACGCTCTTGAAGGCGAAGAAGAGCAGCAGCAGGATCAGCAGCAGGGCCACCGGGATCACGACGAGCAGCGTGCGGATGGCGTTCTGCAGGTTTTCGAACTGGCCGCCGTATTCGAAGTAGTAGCCGGGTTTGAGCGAGACGTTGCGGTCGAGTGTCTCGCGGATCCGGGCCACGACCTGCTGGATGTCGGCGTCGCGGACGTTCACGCCGATCACCACGCGGCGTTTCGTGGCGTCGCGGTTGATCTGCAGCGGGCCGTTGACCAGGTCGATCGTCGCCACCTCGCTCACCGGGATCTGGATCCCGTCGGAGGTGCGGATGAAGAGGCGGTCGAGGTTCAGGTCGGCCACCTTCCGCTGGTCGAGCCGCACGACCAGATCGAACCGTCGTTCGTTTTCGAAGACCGTGCCGGCCGTCTCGCCGGCGTAGGCCGAGCGGATGATGCTGTTGAGCTCCTCGATGTTGATGCCGTAGCGGGCGATCTTGGCGCGGTTGTAGTTGACGACCAGCTGCGGGAGGCCCATCGCCTGCTCGACCAGCACGTCCGAGGCGCCGGGCACCTGCTCGACGTAGCGGGCCGCCTCCTTGGCCTTGGCGTAGAGTTCGGCCATATCCTCGCCGTAGAGCTTGATGGCGATATCGGCCTTGGCGCCGGTCATCAGCTCGTTGAAACGCAGCTGGATGGGCTGGCTGAAGTTGAACTCCGCGCCCGAAAGGGTATCGAGCGCCGCCTTCATCTTCTCGACCATCTCGGCGCGCGACGAGGCGCTGGTCCACTCCTCGAAGGGCTTCATGACGATCATCACGTCGGCATCCTCGACGGCCATCGGGTCGGTCGGCACCTCGGCCGTACCGATCTTCGCCACGACGTGCCGGATCTCGGGGAAGTTCTCCAGCAGGATCTTTTCGGCCCGCTCCGAGATGGCGATGCTCTGCGTCAGGGAGCTGCCGGCCGGGAGGGTCATCTGCATGGCGAAGTCCCCCTCGTCGAGCGTCGGGATGAACTCGGCGCCGAGCCGCGTGAAGAGCATCAGGCTGCCCGCGAAGGCGGCCACGGCCACGGCAACCGTCGCCCAGCTGAAGCGCAGGCAGACGGCCAGACAACGCTGGTAGATGCGGTTGAGCCACGTGAAGAAGCGGTCGGCGAAGGTGGGTTTGGCGCTGATGCGGCGGCTCAGGAAGAGCGACGACATCATCGGGACGTAGGTCAGCGAGAGGAGCAGTGCGCCGATGATGCAGAAGACGAGCGTCTTGGCCATCGGGGTGAAGTACTTGCCCTCGATGCCCGTGAGGGTGAGGATCGGGAAGAAGACGATCAGGATGATGATCACGGCGAAGGTGGCCGAGCGGACGACGTTGCCGGCTCCGGCGATGATCTGTTCGTCCATCTGCCGCCGCGAGAGGGTCTGTCCGAGGTTCTGGCGGCCGTAGAGGTGGGCGAGGATCCCCTCGAGGATGACGATCGAGCCGTCGACGACGATACCGAAGTCGATGGCGCCCAGACTCATCAGGTTGGCCGAGACGCCGAAGATCCGCATGAGGATGAAGGCGAAGAGCATCGCCAGCGGGATGACCGATGCCACGATCACGCCGGCGCGGACGTTGCCCAGGAAGAGGATCAGCACCACGAAGACGATCACGGCACCCTCGATCAGGTTGCGGATCACGGTCGAGATGTTGCGGTTGACGAGCTCCGAGCGGTTCAGATAGGGGCTGATCGAGACCCCTTCGGGGAGCATCTTCTGGATCTTCTCGACGCGGGCCTCCAGCTCGCGGGTCACCACGTTGGCGTTGGCCCCCTTGAGCATCATGGCGATGCCGCCCACGCATTCGCCCTTGCCGTCGCGCGTCATGGCGCCGAAACGCTTGGCCGAGCCGAACTGGACGGTCCCCACGTCGCTGACGTGGATCGGGATGCCGCCGCGGTTGGCCACGACGATCTGCCGGATGTCGTCCAGCGACGAGATCATGCCTTCGGAGCGGATGTAGTAGGCGCGGTTGACCTTTTCGATGTAGCTGCCGCCGGTGTTCTGGTTGTTGCGGCTGAGGGCCTCGAAGACCTCGCCGATGGTGATGTTGAGCGAGTAGAGCGCATCGGGATCGACCGCCACCTCATACTGTTTGAGATAGCCGCCGAAGCTGTTGATCTCGACGATGCCCGGGATGCCCGACAGCTGCCGTTTGACGATCCAGTCCTGGATCGTGCGCAGCTCCATCGCATCGTAGCGATCCTCGTAGCCCGGGGCTACGTCGAGCGTGTACTGGTAGATCTCGCCCAGACCCGTCGTGATGGGCATCATTTCGGGCGATCCGAGTTCGGGGGGAATCTCGCCGGCGACGGTCTGGATCTGTTCGTTGATCAGCTGCCGGGCGTCGAGGATCGGCACGCTCTCCTTGAAGACGACCGTGACGACCGACAGCCCGAACCGCGAGACGGAACGGATCTCCTGGACGTTCATGATGTTGCTCATCGCCACCTCGATCGGGAAGGTGATCAGCTGCTCGACCTCCTGCGGAGCGAGCGTCGGGGAGACGGTGACGATCTGCACCTGGTTGTTGGTGATGTCCGGCACGGCGTCGACCGGAAGTGTCATCATCGAATAGATTCCTCCCGCGAGCAGAAAGAGGGTGGTCAATCCGATGAACAGTTTTTTCGTGACCGCAAAGCGGACTATTTGCTGAAACATGGTATCAGGGGAATATTGGTTCTCTTTACAAAGGTAGCGGTTCCGGTGAAAGATTGTTCGAAAATCGCAACGAAGTGTCCGTTTTGGGGGATGAACGTAACTTTTGCCGGGTTGAGGAGTCCCTTTCGGAGCGAAATCCCGATGGGGGGGAGCCCCCGATCCCGAAGAAATGCCGTGCGTCGGTGTGCGGATTCGTCGGGCGCCGGTCGGTGGTCCGCCGGTTGTTGACCTATATATAGGTATGGCCCGGCGAAGGCTCTCCCATGGGTGGCTTGTTTGCCGGATACGTGCCCGGGATTCTCCGAAAATGGCCTCCGGATCGCTTCCGCACGGGCTTTTCTTGTTCGAATTGTATGATTTTGTAGTTGCATGGAACAAATATTTTTTTAATTTTGTGAAAAATAATCCGGACAACACCTCCCCGGCGGAGATCCTTTTCGATCCCCGTATCAGTCATAAATGATATATGCTTATGAGATTTCTTTATCCTGTCTTGATTTTGACCTTGCTCGGCATCTCCTGCTCGGAGAGCGATGAGGGGCAGAACCCGCTCAACAACAACGGGTTCAAAGAACCGGTTCCGGAAACCTTGACCTTTGACCAGGCTGTCGTGACCTACTACGGCGACGACTCCTTCTCGGGAGTCTCCGACCTCTGGACCCTTGAACTGTCGACCTCCATGTCCACCGACGAGGCGGGGGATCCCGTCGGCCCGGGCCAGCGCCTCACCGTCAGCCTCAATGCCGCAACAAACTCTTCGGCAACGCCCGATGTCCAGTTCCTGAGCGGCACCTATTACATGCCGGCCAATTCGGGAGACCTGTCGGCCGGGACGTTTAACCCCGGTTACATGACCGAACAGGATCGTCCGAACGGAGCGGTCCAGGTCCCGACCGGTAGCTTTTTCGGCGATCTGGCGGCGGGTTCCGCCCAGTTTGAGGCCGATCTGCTGCGCGAGGGAAACTGCAAGGTGACGGTCAACAGCGACGGCAGCCTCTCGGTCGAGGGCATGCTGGTCGGAACCGACTTCCTCAAGCGCATCTTTACCTACCGGGGAACTCCGCAACTGGTCGACTATTCGGCCGGAAAGGGCTCCGAGGTCCCCAACTCGAACCTCACGGACGATATCGAGCTCACCTCGCTGTCCGCCATCCGCATCGTCGACAAGGGCGACAGCTACGTCCTGGGCGACGAATCCTACCGCACCTTCGAGGTCTATCTGGCCGATGCGGGGATCGATCTCTCGCCGTCGTGGCCCTCGGGCAGCGGGGAGCTGCTGCGCATGGAGCTCTTCGTACCGTGGGATACGACCGTCGAGGCAGGGATTCCGAACGGGCTCTACTCGCTCCCAGAGGAGATTCCTCCCTATGGCGGCATCTACCGGGAAGACATCGTCCCGTTCCGCATCATTCCGGGCTATCCCGACAAGTTCACCAACAATACCGGTACGTGGTACCAGTCGCTCGACGGGGGCAAGTGGGTCGATTACGCCCGCATTACCGGCGGTTCGGTAACCGTCGAACGCCCCGACGGGCAGTACCGGATCACGGTGGATCTGACCGACTGCGATACGCCGGCCCACCACGTGCGGGCTGCGTTCTCGAAGTAGCCGCCCGGCGGCCGTTCCGGAAGGTCTTCCCCTCGGGGGAGGACCCGTATCCGTCTATTCCATGCAATGACCAAACTCTCTTAAAAACTGTTCAATATGAAAAAGATTCTATTTGCTCTGCTGGCGGCAGCCGTTGCCCTGAGCTCCTGTCAGGACGATGACGGGAACGCAAACGGAAATGAACCCAAGCCCGGACCCGGCGAAGAGGTGGAAACTTCCCAGGCGCTGGACGATCTGAAGGCCAATACGCTCGTGATGAACGGCGAGGAGACGCCTTTCGCCAAGATCTTTGTCGATGAGTACAGCGGCTATATCATGGTGACGGCCACGACCAACGCCGAGGCCGAATCGTTCGACTGGCTCGTAGACCACAATGCGGAGTATGTGCAGCTGTTGGCCATGCCGAGCCTCTTCAACCGCGAGTTCGACGTGATGACCGAGAGCGACAGCTTCTCGCTGTTCAGCACCTATGAGGCGGCTCCGATCGTCGACGGTGTGGCTCCGGGCGTTACCGAGGCGCTCGAGTCGGGGCGTGCCCGCTTCGATTTCGACGGGACGAATGCCGAAATCTTCCTCGATCTGAAGCTGGCCGACGGCCATACGATCTCGGCCCGGGCCGCCGGTACCTATGCGGGGGAGGCCGTCGAGGAGAACTACATCGAGTGCAACGGCGACAAGAAGCCCCTGCGCGCCTCGTTCTACTCGATTGAGTATGGCATGGGCATGTTCTACTTTACGCCGGCCGATGTCGAATATGCTGAAGAGATGTTCAATTTAGCAACCTATTACGTGGTTCTGTCGGTCGACGAGTCGCTGATCAACGGCCAGACGGTTGACCTCTCCGAGCCGTCGTCGAAATACTACGAAATCTACTACGTGGACAACATGACGGGTAACATGCTCTATTTTACGTCGGACGATACGGCCGGTGCTACGGGCAGCTTCTCGATCAAGCAGCTGGACACTCCCTCGTCGTTTGCCGCCGAGCTGTCGGTGAACTTCCCCGAGGGGTTCTCCGAAGAGTTCCCCGAGGCGGTCTCCGTCGCTCTGTCCTTCGAGGGTGAGAGCAAGGACATGTACGCCGAGCCCGAGAAGGCCAACGAATTCACCTACGAGGGCGAAACGATGCCGATCGAGTCGGTAGTCGTCGATACCTCTTCCGAGATGTGGACCGTATGGCTCTCGACGCAGAGCGGCGTGGATACGGTCGAGGCGATGCAGTCGGCCGATGCCGTGAAGATCACGGCGCCGGAGGAGGCCTTCTCCGGTGAGGGCGTGGGCTTCTCGACCTACAAGACGATGTCCTTTGCCTACGACGGACAGGAGTGGAACTACGCCAGCGGAGCCCTGGGTACGCTGACCGCCACGCTCGACGGAACTACGCTGACGATCGACTTTACCAACTACGACAACCTGAAGGGATACTTCAACGGCGAGGCCGTCGTGGTCAAATAATGGCTGAACGATGATGAGACGATTGTTTATTCTGCTGGGAATGGGCCTTCTGCTGGGGGGCGCGCTGAGCTTTGCGGGCTGCAGTTCGGACGACGAAGCGTCGGAGCCGGCTCCTGCTCCGACGGTGCTGGGCACCTACGAGTTCGACGGCGTGGAGTACGAGATCCTCTCGGTGAAATGCATCAACGACGGTTCCTATCTGATGTTTTCGTTCTCGCCGCTCGAAGCTTCGGCTCCGATGACGACCTACGCGGCCTTCGGAACCCGGCTCTACTGGCTCGGTGAGCAGATCGATATTCAGGAGGTGTACCACAACGACGACTATATCTTCATTTACGAGGATCCGGTTCGCTACTATTCGCAGTATCGGCGGCCGTCGGAGGGTACCTACTTCGTGCAGGACAATGGCAACGGAAACTATACGGTTCGGATCGATTTTACGCTGCCCGACGGAAAGCCCTTCAAGATGGATTTCACGGGCGATTTCCAGTAGCGGGAGATCGTCCCGGAGTCTTTGACACTCTCCTCTGTCCGCCGGATGCGGGCAGAGGAGTTTTTTTGCGGGTTGGTCCGTGCGTGTGGAATGTCTTCCGGGTGTCGAGGTCTGCAGGTAGGGCTCCTCTGGGGCCATTGGATACGAAAAAAGCGGAAAACCGAAGTTTTCCGCTTTGTACCCCCTCAGGGGCTCGAACCCTGGACCCCAACATTAAGAGTGTCGTGCTCTACCAACTGAGCTAAAGAGGCATCAATCATTAACTGATTGCGAGTGCAAAGGTAAGCATAAATTCGAAATCTCCAAAGAAAATCGTGAAAAAAATGTGAATTTTCTTCGTTGTCCCCTCTTTGTGCTTATTCCCGTTCCTGGGATTGCTCCTCCGTTTTCCCCGCTTCGCCGGTGGGCATCTTCCGGTGGGCATCTTCCGGCGGGCATTTTCCGTCGGTCTCCTCCCGGCGGCTCCGCCTCGTTCCGGGAGACTCTTCTTTCGGCGGCCTATTCGAGGTTGAGCCGGTCGCTGTTCCACTCACCCGCGGCCTCGGGATAGAGGAAGGGTCGCTGGTCGTTCATCCGCTTCATCTGCAGGTAACTCTCGTAGAGGTTGATGCCGTTCGACGAATGCGTGGCCAGCAGGAAGGCCACCACCGAGGGGTGACGTTTGGTCGTATGGTAACTGTCGGCCGTCCGTTCGAGGTAGGCCTCCAGCCAGGCGGGATCGTTCGTCGGATTTCCGCCCTTCTGCCGCGAATCGCCGCTGCGTCGCGTATTGATCGGCGCCTGGGCAATTACACAGATGCCCTGTCCGTCGCAGAACTCCAGAAACGACTCGGGAACCGGTCCCGGCAGCAGCCGGAGCGTGTTGTAGCCCTCTTCGCGCAGGGCGGCGATTTCATTCTCGGAGATGGCCGAGGCGTCGACCTCGCGGATCTGGAGCGGGGTGGGTTGCCCGTTGAGGAGCAGCAGCCCGTCGCGGGTGGCCACCTCGCGGAACCCGACGCGCAGCTCCGCAAACTCCACGTAACGCCCTTCGTACTGCGTCTTCAGCCGCAGGGTGTACTGCGTCGGCAGTTCGGGGTTCCAGAGCATGTTGCCCGGAATCCGGGCCAGGAAGCGTACCGTATCCTCCCCGCGCATCTTCAGCGTGAGATCCTTGTATCCTGCCGCGGCGTTCTCGCCCGACGGTGCGACCAGTTCGTAGTGGATGCGCGAACTCCGCGGGTTGAGGGCGTCGCTCTTGACGACAACGGCCACTTCGGCCGTGGCGTTGCCGTCCTCGCTCATGCGGGTCTGCGTCAGCACATCGCGGATGCGCATCGTCGGCTGGCTCAGAAGCCAGATGCCGCCGAGCATCGGTTCGGGATTCTCGCGCCAGCTCTCCAGCGGAGCCGTGGGCGAGGGCGTCGCCACGCGGATCTCCACCTCGTTGCGCCCCTCGTGCGTCAGTTTCGTGATGTTGAACTCCGCGGGGCAGTTGCCGTCGGCCACGTAGGCGGCCTGCGAGCCGTTGATCCAGAGTTCGTAGTCGCCCGTCGACTGCCCGATGTGGAGCAGCACCTGGCGGTTGGCCCAGGCGAAGGGAACCGTGAAGTTCGTCGTGAAGCAGTTCCCCTTTTCGTCGAGGCCCCACTCGGTCAGCCGCGTGAAGTAGCGGTTGTTGCCGCCGTCGGCCGCTTCGGCCGCCTCGGCCGAGGGGTAGACGAGCAGTTCGCCGCGCGGAAGCTCACGCCCGAAGGTGGGCTGATACTCCTGTGCGCAGAGCCCCGTGAGGGAAAAAAGCGCTATGGTTGCAAGGATCGTCCGCATAAGTTCGTATATTTGTGCTCGGTAAAGATAGGGATTTTTTTCGATACTGCGATGACCGAACTCCCCAAACTCAATTTTCCTGCCATCCGGCTTCGGGCCCGCCGTCGGGGCGAGGCTGTCGAGGTGTGGGACTCCCTGCGGGGGATCTATCTGGTACTGACCCCCGAGGAGTGGGTCCGTCAGCACCTGATCGGGTGTCTGGTGGCGCAGTGCGGGGTCCAGCCCACGCGCATCGTGCAGGAGTATGCCGTGGCGCTCAACGGGCAGCCCCAGCGGGCGGATGTCGTGGTGGTGGACGATGCGGCGCGGCCGCTGCTTGTGGCCGAATGCAAGGCGCCGCACGTGAAGATCGACCGGCGGACCTTTGCCCAGGCCGTGCGGTACAATTCGGTGCTCGGGGCGCGGTACGTCGTGCTGACCAACGGCCTGCAGCACTATTGCTGGGAGTTCCGCGACGGAGCCTACGAACGGATGAACCGTTTTCCGGATTTCTGCGGGCGGTAGCTGCAGCTCTCTTTTTCTTTCCTCTTTCTACTTTTTTCTACTTTTTTCTACTCTCTCCCTCTGCTTGCTCTCCGGTTCTCTTTTTCAAATCTTGCGACCTGTCCGCTGCGTCCCCGCAATCGGTCCGCTGCGTCCCCGCAATCGGTCCGCTGCGTCTCCGTGACGTGCTCCCCCGGCGGTCAGAGGTTGCGGAAATTCCGTTTGATATAGTTCTGGAAGGCCTCCTTGTAGTTCTCGCCGATCGGGACGTAATCCGTGTCGTTCAGATAGATGCGCCCCTTGATGTAGGAGCGGATGGCCCGCAGGTTGACGATGTAGGAGCGGTGAACCCGCATGAACGAGTCGGAGGGCAGGGTCGCCTCCATGTTCTTCAGGCGGAAGAGCGTGGTGATGGTCGAACCGTCGGCCAGATGCATGCGGACATATTCGCCCTCGCTCTCGATGTAGACAATGTCGCTGATGCGCACCAGCGTGACCTTGTAGTCGGCCTTCACCGAGAGGTATTCCGTATCCTTGGGCAGCGCTTCGGTGGCAGGCTCCTGAGGCGGGCGCTGGTTGTGGCGCAGTTCGTAGAGCGAGTTGGCCTTGGCGGCCGAGCGGCTGAAGTCGGCGAAACTGAAGGGTTTGAGCAGGTAGTCCACCGCATCGAGCTTGAACCCCTCGACGGCATATTCGGAGTAGGCCGTCGTGAAGATCACCATCGGGCGGTCGATCAGTCCGCGGACGAACTCCACACCGCTCAGGTCGGGCATGTTGATGTCGACGAAGATCAGGTCGACCCGCTCCGAGGCGAGCCACTGCTGGGCCTCGAGGGCGTTGTTGAATCGGGCGGAGAGTTCCAGATAGGGGATTTTTCCGATATAGGCGGCGATCTGACGCAGGGCCAGCGGTTCGTCGTCGATGGCGATACATTTAAGCATGAAGCGTCGGTATTTCGAGTTTTACGGTGTAGGTGGTTTCGGCTTCGCGGATATCGAGCGAATAGCCCTTCTCGCCGTAGATCAGCGAGAGGCGTTTGCGGACGTTTTCCAGTCCGATGCCGACCGGGTGGCGGTTGTCGGGCGCGGTGTGGCGGCTGTTTTCGATCGTGGCGTAGACCTTGCTGTCGGCATATTCGACCCGGATGCGGATGAACGACGGGCGGTTGTAGCTGATGCCGTGCTTGAAGGCGTTCTCGACGAAGACGATCAGCAGCAGCGGCGGGATGGTGATCTGTTCGGGCAGGTCGCGCTGGCTTTCGAACCGGATATCGACATCGTCCGTGTAGCGGATGCGCATCAACTCGATGTAGTTCTTCAGGAACTGGATGTCGCGGTTGAGCGGGATGAGTTCGCGTCCCGACTCGTAGAGCACATAGCGCATCATCTTCGAGAGCTCGATCACGGCGCTTTTGGCCGACTCGGTGTCGATGTCGATCAGGGCGTGGATGTTGTTGAGCGTGTTCATGAAGAAGTGCGGGTTGATCTGGTACTTCAGGTAGTCCATTTCGGCCTGGAGGTTCTGCCGTTTGAGGGCCTCCATCTGCTGTTCGTCGCGCATCGACTGGTAGATGAGCTTGATGCCGGTGTTGGCGCCGGTCATGAAGAAGCCAAGGACGATGTTCCAGTAGATCTCCAGGTTCGAGAACGAGGCCTGGCGGTAGGCTTCCGAGACGTTGATGCTGGTCTGTTCGATGAGGTGGTCGGCCAGATGCTCCTCGTAGATCTGCACGAGCCAGAAGACGCCGATGATCAGGGCCAGATCGCTCAGCAGATACTTTCCGTACTTGTGGCGGAGCATGTAGCGCGGGGCGAGGAAGGTGTTGTGGATGACGAAGATGACCAGATAGGGGGCGATCTGGCGCCAGGCGATCAGCACGTTTTCCAGATTGACGTGCATCTCGGACATCATCTGCGAGTTGAGCACCGGCACCAGGATGATGGCCGACCAGACCATCACATAGAGCAGGTTTTCACCGATGGCTTGTTTTCTGGAGATTTTCATGGGGGTAAAGATACGAAAAAAGCCCGGTTTTCGGAAACCGGGCCTGTTCTTCCGTGCGGGAATTCTTTCCGCTCTTCCGGTGCGGGAATCTTCCTTGTTCTTCCGTGCGGGGATGCTTCCTGTTCTTTAGCTGGGGAGGAATGGTTTTTTCTCTCTGTCTCCTTCCTCTTTTCCTCCCCCTCTCTTCTCTGCGCCCTTGCTTCTGATCTCTCGATCTGGCCTCCTTTCCTGGCCCCCCCCTTGCCGTTACCGGTTGAGCAGCGAGGGTTCGTAGAGGTAGCGCTTGATGCTGCGTTTGGGGGTCTTCTCGAACTCCGTAGGGTAGATCACGATATCGGCCACCCGCTCGTAGGCGGCCAGCTGTGCGTTGAGCTCCTGGAGGTTCTTCTGCATGACCTGCGGCAGATCGGCCTTGTCGATTCCCTCGGCATCGGCCTGTTCGTAGTCGGGAACGACCAGCGCCTTGAGTTTGCCGTTGCCCGAGTCGAGCACGAGCGACTCCAGTACCAGATACATGTTGTTGAGTTTGTCCTCGATCTCCTCGGGGTAGATGTTCTGGCCGTTTCCGGAGAGGATCATCGTCTTCGAGCGGCCGCGGATGTAGAGCGTGCCGTCGGGGTCCATCGTCCCCATGTCGCCCGTATGGAGCCAGCCGTCGGGATCGAGCACCTTGGCCGTAGCGGCGTCGTTCTTGTAGTAGCCCTTCATGACGTGCTCGCCGCGGACGATGATCTCGCCGGCGACGTGTTCCGGATCCGGCGAGTCGATCTTCACCTCGAGCAGCCCCTTCAGGTAACGGCCGCACGAGGATTGCTTGAATTCGTTGTCCGGGGCGAAGCTGATCAGCGGCGCGCACTCGGTCATGCCGTACCCGATGGTGATCGGGAAGTGGATCTTGCGCAGGAAGGATTCGGTCTCCTGGTTCATCGGGGCGCCGCCGACGATGAAGATCGAGACGTTGCCGCCGAAGGCATCCATGAGCTTCTTGCGGATGACCGAATAGATGGCCGTGTTGAGCAGCGGGATCTTCATGGCGATCGACATGGGGCCCTTTTCGAGCATCGGGAGTACCTGCTTGCGGTAGACCTTCTCGAGGATCATCGGCACGCAGCAGATGATCGTGGGCTTGACGACGGCCATCGCCTCGATGAGGATCTTCGGCGAGGGGATGCGGCCGAGCAGGGTGATGTGCCCGCCGACGGCCATCGGAGCCAGGAAGTCGAAGGCGCAGCCGTAGGCGTGGGCCAGCGGCAGGAACGACAGCGTGCGTCCGCCGCGCTGGAAGTAGAGCTGACCGGTCTGGGTGTTGAGGGCCGACATGGCGAAGATGACGTTTCCGGTGAGGTTGTTCACCGTGAGCATCACCCCTTTGGAGTAGCCGGTCGTACCGGAGGTGTAGTTCAGGAGAATGACGCGGTCGTTCGGCACGTCGGGGTACTTGATGTCGTTGACGCTGAAGCCGCGGGGGTATTTCGTGCGGTAGTTCTTCAGGATGTCGCGCTGGAACTTGGTGAGCGACTTTCCGTCGCGTTCGAAGATGACGTGGAAGTCGGTGAGCGAGAAGACGGCTTCGATCTGGCGGATGTGGTCTTCGTCGATGACGTCCCAGAAGTTGTCGCCCAGGAAGAGCAGGCGGCTCTCCGAGTGGTTGATGATGTGGACGACGTCGGCCGGGGTGAAGTCCTGCAGAATCGGCACGATGACGGCGCCGTAGGTGATCGTGGCCAGATAGGTGATGCACCAGCGGGGGTTGTTGCGGCCGATCAGGGCAATCTTGTCACCCTGCTTGATGCCGGCCTTCTTGAAGAGCAGGTGGAGTTTGGCGATCTCCTTGGCCATTTCGTAATAGGAGAAGGTCTCGTTCTTGAAATAGTCGGTCAGTGCCGACATTTCGCGGTTCTCGCGGAAACTCTTCTCGTATATCTTCAGCAGATTTTCCTGTAACATGAAGTAGTATGTCGAGTGGTTTTAGGGACGGTGGTGACGGGGTGTTCCCCTGCAATTCATATGCCGCAGCATCGGCCCCTTGCCCGGGGGTCGGTGGCTGTCGGTGCGGCCGGGGTTTATTGCCGGCCGGATTCGCTGCCGCTCTTGTCGGCCGGGTCTTCGGGCCGTGCGGCGGATTGTCCGGTCGCATCGGGGCCTTTGGACGCATCGGCCGGGCCGTTGTGGTGTTTCCAGATGTAGATCTTCGATTCGGTGCCGGCCTTCAGTCGTTCGATGTTCTTGCGGTGGGTGTAGATCAGCAGGATGGCGATGACGAACGAGAAGACGACGAACGGGGTCGATCCGTTGACCTTGGGCGAGATGAGCGTGAAGACGGGGAAGCAGCATCCGGCGACCATCGAGGCCAGCGAGACGTAGTGGAAGATCATCAGCACGACGAGCCACACGCCGAAGCACAACAGGGCCACGGGGGGGTAGATGCCCGTGACGGCGCCGACGAGCGTGGCGACGCCCTTTCCGCCGCGGAAACCGGCGAAGATCGGGAAGATGTGGCCCAGCACGGCGGCGAAGACGGCGCCGATCTTGAGGTTGATCAGGTCGTTGGCACCGATCAGGGCGTCGTACTGCATCAGTTCGATGATCGTCACGGCGACGAATCCCTTCAGGAAGTCGAGGACGAAGACCGGGGCGGCGGCCCGTTTACCGAGCACGCGGAGCATGTTGGTCGTACCGGCATTTTTCGAGCCGTGTTCGCGGATGTCGATGCCGTAGTATTTCTTGCCGATCCACACGGCGCTCGGAATCGAGCCCAGCAGATAGGCGATGATAATCATGGTCGTAGCGGTGTAAATAGTCAGAATCATGACGTTCGATGAAAATGGTTCCTAATGCAAATATAATGAAAAAATCCGTTTCCGTACATACCCGGCGAAAAAACCGTCCGGGAGGGTGGAAATCGGAAGATTTTCGTATCTTTGTGCACCAAACTACAATCCTTATGAATACAAAGACTTTACTCGAACCGATGGGATCCTGGGCCTGGTGGCGCTCGTGGTTCCTGATTTTTTTCGGCTGCTCGGTCATGGGCACGGGGTTTGTGCTCTTCATCAACCCTTATAACTTTGTACCGGGCGGTGTCTACGGTATGGGTATCGTTCTGCACAATATTTTTCCGTCGATACAGGTCGGAACGTTCGGCTACATGTTCGACATCCCGCTGATGCTCATCGCAATGTTGGTCTTCGGCGGCGGATTCGGCACCCGCACGGTGCTGGCGGCGCTCTACACGCCGGGCTTCATGAATATCCTCACGCGGCTGGTCTACCCGACGCCCGAGGCTGTCGAGGCGCTCGATCCGGCGCAGCTGCTGGGCGGACGGCTCGACCTGTCGAACGACCTGCTGCTGACGTGCGTCATCGGCGCCGTGGTGGTCGGCGTCGGACAGGGTATCGTCGTGCGGCAGCAGGCTACCACGGGTGGTACGGATATCGTGGGCATGCTGCTGCAGAAGTTCGCCGGGATCAAGTTCTCGACGGGCATCTTCCTGGCCGACGGTTTTGTCGTGCTGTCGGGACTGGCCGTGATCGGCTTCGGTCTGGGCACGGGCGAGGCGGCCTCGAACGGCTGGATGCTGACGCTCTACTCGCTCATTACGATCTACATCGCCTCGCGTGTGGTGGCCTACCTGCTCGACGGCGCCTCGTATGACAAGCTGCTGTTCATCATCAGCGACCATCACGAGGAGATCAAGCGCTTCATCATCCACGACATGGAGCGCGGTGCAACCTACCTCAAGGGCAAGGGCATGTTCACGGACAAGGATCGCGACGTGATCTTTCTGGTGATCAGCCGCAAGGAGGTCCGGATGGTCCAGAACCGCATCCGCGAGATCGATCCGCGGGCCTTTGTGGTGGTGACCGACGCCTACGAGACATTCGGCGAGGGCTTCAAGCAGTTCCCCGACAAGAACGAGATCCAGGCCGAATAGCCGGGGACCGGAGGGCCCGGGGGCGAAGGCACGTGGGGCAGTCAGAAGGAGCCGAGAAGGGGCCGGAAGGAGCCGAGGAGGGACCGGAATGTGTCCGAGTAGGGCCTGGAGAGCCGAGGAGAAGCCGGGAAGGAGCCGTGATGTGTCCGAGGAGGGTCCGGAGAGGCGGAAAGAGGCCGAAGACGACGGATGCGGGTCAACGCGGACCGGAGAAGCCGGGGCGATCCCGGACGGAATGAGGGCCGGAGTCATTTCCGGTCGGAGAGACAACTTTTGAATGAGAATGGAACTGAATACGAATACACTGCGCCCCCTGCAGGGGGAGGGACAGAGACTCTTTGTCGAGAC